>Ga0209535_1001261_pt1 | contig 17383 bp, 22 predicted proteins | sample LinPmetageLP28_FD_184041 | JGI IMG/M metagenome (GOLD analysis project Ga0209535, IMG submission 184041) | Marine viral communities from the Pacific Ocean - LP-28 (SPAdes) (version 2) | ecosystem: Environmental > Aquatic > Marine > Oceanic | place: Pacific Ocean | collected 2009-08-22 | reverse complement strand
CTTATAAAGAAATGGTTAAGGAGTGGACAGGTGCATTAGTTCATATAACAGAGTATGAACCAAAACATCCTCAACTAGATCCACCTTATCATAAAGCTGATCCTGTAGCTTTACAAAATACAAGGTCAATGGATTTTCAACAACCAACTTTAGTCAATGGTGTAATAGCCTCAACTGGAGGTCAAGGTATGATGACTGCTAATTTAACTTTACCAGGAGACTTTGCTTTTGGAACACAGTCAACTCAAGTTACATCAAATGGAATTACTACTTCTATATCAAGTATGTTTCCAGAAGATCCATCATTACAAAATAGAAGAAGACAATTAATTTCAACTTTAGGCAATATAACAGTGAGTATTACATAATGGCTATAACTTATTCTGATTTCTTAACACAAGTTCGAAACTATACAGAGGTAGATAGTAATGTATTATCAGATACCTTAATTGATCAATTTATAAAAAACACAGAATTAGATGTTGCTGGTAAAGTAGATTATGATGACACAAGAAAATATGCAACATCATTTTTTACTGTTAATCATAGATATATTTCATCTCCAGCTGATTTTTTAGTTATAAGGTCATTACAAGTTTTTGCAGATGCAACAATAACAAGCAATAGAAATTTTATGGAAAAAAGGGATACTAGTTTTATATCTGAATATAATTCAAGTGGTGTAACAGGCCAACCAAAGTATTATGCTAATTGGGATGAGAAGACAATTGTTGTGGCTCCAACCCCAGATGTAGCTTATGGGGTTCAATTGAATTATATAATAACACCACCTCATTTTAACAATTCAACGGCTACTTATTTATCACAATACCAACAAGGTATGTTATTACATGGTGTTCTTACTGAAGCTTTTTCTTACTTAAAAGGACCCTTGGATATGTACAATCTGTATTTAAAGAAGTATAATGAAGAAATACAAGCTTTTAGTATCCAACAAATGGGTAGACGTAGAAGAGCAGAATTTGATGATGGCGTGCCAAGATTAGAGGTACCGTCACCATCACCATAAAAATTAAAGGAGAACTATTATGGCTATAACAACTAATGCAATTTGTGATTCATTTAAAAAAGAATTACTACAAGGAAAACATGACTTTGATGGGTCATCAGATACATATAAACTAGCGATGTACACTAGCTCAGCAACTTTAGGTAAATCAACTACAAACTATATAACTGCTAATGAAGTGAGTAACTCAGGTACTTATGCAGCAGGTGGTAAAGCACTTGTTAACCAAGGTGTAAAAATGTCATCATCAATAGCGATCACTGACTTTGCTGATTTATCTTTTACAGGTGTAACACTTACAGCAAGAGGTGCATTAATTTACAACACAACAACAGACGGTGGTTCAAACACAACTGACGCTGTTGCGGTGTTAGATTTTGGTGGAGACAAAACTGCAACTGCAGGAACATTTACAATTCAATTTCCTGCATTTACAACTTCAGCTGCAATATTAAGACTTACATAAGGAAATTAAATGGCACTGGTGGTCAATGATAGAGTTAAAGAGACAAGCACCACTACTGGAACGGGGACGATTTCTTTAGGTGGTGCTGTCCAAGGTTTTGAAACTTTTGTAGCTGGTATTGGTAATTCTAATACCACGTATTATTCTATTGTTAATGCTAACGGAGAATTTGAAGTTGGACTCGGAACTGTTACAGATGCAACACCAGATACTTTAGCTAGAACTACTGTCATTTCATCATCAAACAGTGATTCTGCAGTAAATTTTTCTGCTGGGTCTAAAGATGTATTTTGTACTCTTCCTGCTTCAAAAGCAGTTATAAAAGATGCTAGTGGTAACATTGTTGCAAACAATGGGTCTAACTTAACAGCATTAAATGCAACTCAACTTACAAGTGGCACAGTTCCTGACGCAAGATTTCCCGCAACACTACCTGCATTAAACGGTTCTGCTTTAACAGCGTTGAACGCAAGTAACCTTGCTAGTGGTACTGTAGCTAACGCAAGATTAGATGCTCAACTACAAGACGTTGCAGGATTAGCAACAACATCTGGAAAAATTATTCAAGGTGATGGATCTAATTTTACTCTTTCAGCTTACACCTTACCTACAGCAGATGGATCAGCTGGTAAAGTTTTAACTACAGACGGTTCAGGCGCAGTTACTTTTGAAACACCTACAACTGGAGATATTACTGGTGTTACAGCAGGTACAAATTTAACAGGTGGTGGAACATCAGGTGATGTTACAATTAATTTAGCTGATGCTTCTACATCTGCTAAAGGTGCTGCATCATTTAGTTCAGATAACTTTGCAGCTAGCTCTGGTGCAATAACAATTAAAGATTTAGGTGTAGCTACAGCAGAAATTCAAAACGATGCAGTGACTCAAGCTAAGATTGCAGACGATGCAGTAGGTGCAGACCAACTTGCAGCAAACGCTGTAGTGACTGCTTCAATTGTAGATGCAAATGTGACGACTGCTAAAATTGCAGATGCGAATATAACTGTTGCCAAAATGGCAGCAAACAGTGTCGATAGCAATCAATACGTTGACGGTTCAATAGACACAGCCCACATAGCAAATGATCAAATTACGAACGCTTTGATGGCAGACAATGCTATAGACACAGCTCAGATCGCTGACAATGCTGTTGGATTAGCCGAAATGGCATCAGGTACAGATGGTAATATTATTTCTTATGACGCTTCAGGAAACCCAGTTGCAGTAGCAACAGGAAGTTCTGGACAAGTTCTAACTTCAGCAGGAGCTGGAGCAGTACCATCTTTCCAAACTCCAACAGTTGGAGATATAACTTCTGTTGTTGCGGGTTCAGGTTTAACAGGTGGTGGTACATCAGGTGATGTAACTTTAAATGTTGGAGCAGGAACTGGTATTGATGTTGCAGCAGATGCAATATCTGTTGATGTATCTGATTTTATGGCCAATGGTTCAAACAACAGAGTTGTTACAGCTACAGGTGCTGATGCAATGAATGGTGAAGCAAACATGACTTTTGATGGATCTACCCTAGTAATAACTGGAGCTATAACAGCAACAGGAGATGTAACAGCTTTTCAAAGTTCAGACAAAACTTTAAAAGAAAATATTACCAACATTGAAAATTCTTTAGATAAAGTTTCTAAAATAAATGGTGTTTATTACAATTGGACTAAAGAAGCTCAAGATAAGCATGACCATTTTGGAAAAGAAAAAGAAGTTGGTGTAATAGCACAGGATATAGAAAATGTTTTACCTGAAATTGTTGCAACAAGAAAAGACGGAACTAAAGCAGTTAAATACGAAAGACTATGTGCTTTATTAATTGAATCTGTCAAAGAACTTAAAAAAGAAATAGATTTACTTAAAAAAACAGGAGCCTAAATAATGGCTTTTGGTATTACAGCATTTGCAGAATCACCTTTTGCAGCAACAGGATCTGCAAATTTAACAATAGAAGTTACAGGTATTCAACTTAGTTCTCAAACTGGTTCACCTACAATTATAGGTGAAGCAAATATTTCTGTAACAGGAAATTTAATTACTTCAACCTTCAATGGTGCTGGAGTAAGTATATTTGCAGGTAATAAAGTATCTATTAGTGGTTTACAGTTAAGTAGTAGTATTGGTTCAGTAAGTGTAACGGCTACAGCAAATCAAAATTTAACAGGCCAGCAATTAACTTCCTCTATAGGAACTGCTGTTGCTGATGTAAACCAAGAAGTAGATATTACTGGACAATCTTTAAGTATATCTCAAGGGAATGTGTCTACTCAAGCTGAGGCAAATGTAGATACTACAGGAATGCTTTTAAACGCATCAACAACTTCTGTTACGGTTAGTGCAAATGCAGATGTTTCAGTATCCGGGTTATCTATCACCTCCACTATAGGAAGTTCTACAGCAAAAGCTGATTTTGTTTTTAACGCTACAGGACAATCAATGAATATGCTTGTTGGTCAAGCTTTTGCAGATGATGCTAGTGCAGAAATTACAGGAATATCAATGACTGCTTCGATAGGAACCGTAAAAAATATTATATGGACTGAAGTAGACACAGGAGTTGATGCAACTTGGATTGAAGTTGACACAGCAGCTTAAAAAAATTATTATGTTAGAAGGAGATTAAAATGGCAGTACCAAGCACAAACACAAAATTATCAGGTATACAATCAGAGTTTGGAGGATCAAATCCAATTAGTTTAAGCGAGTATTATTCTGGAGGTCCTTTAGTTCCTTCAGCTGCTCCTGCACCCAATGGACCTATTCCAAGTTCTGGTACAATTACAATGGGTGATTTTAGGGGTGCAGCAAATATATCTTTTATTTCTGCTAGTGGTGGATCAGTAAGCACATCAGGAGACTACAGAATTCATACATTTACAGGTCCTGGAACTTTTAGTGTTAGTGATGTTGGAGCTGGACCAATCGCTGGCAAAGTTGATTACATGGTAGTAGCAGGTGGTGGAGCAGGTGCGGGTTTGGAAACAGGTGGTGGTGGTGGAGCAGGTGGTTTTAGAGAAGCACATAATCCCTCAGTTTCTGGACCATACACAGCTTCTCCTATAGCAACATCAACTTCATTAAGTATTTCAGCAACGAATTTTCCAATTACTGTTGGTGGGGGTGGAGCATCAGCTCCAACTAGTGGTAACAAAGGTTCTAATTCAGTTTTTTCAAGTATAACATCTACAGGTGGTGGCTTTGGCTCAAATCCTGGTAGTGGTGGCCCCGGTGGATCAGGTGGCGGAGGTGGAAGAAATCCTCCTGGAGCTAAAGGTACAGGTAATAGTCCTCCAGTAAGTCCACCCCAAGGAAACCCTGGTGGTAATAGATTTCCATTTCCTTTTCAAAATGGTAACCCCAACTCTGCAGGAGGTGGAGGAGGTGCTACTGGATCGGGAACTAATGGAGCAAGTAACCAAGGTGGTCCTGGTGGAAATGGTGCAACAACAAATATTACTGGATCATCTATAACAAAAGCTGGTGGCGGAGGCGGTGGCGCCGAAGGTGGAAGTGGTGGAAATGGATCTGCTGGTGGTGGAAATGGAATAAATAATGGTGGAACTGGTAACCCAGCTCCCTCTAATACTGGTAGTGGAGGAGGTGGCACAGGTTGGGGACCTGGATTTGCAGGTCAAGGTGGAGCAGGTGGATCAGGTTTAGTAGTAATCAGATATAAGTATCAATAATTATGGCACATTTTGCAAAAATATCAGAAACTAATTTAGTTATGCAAGTTTTAACACTTGATGATAAAGATTGCATTAATTCAGAAGGAGTTGAGGTAGAATCAATTGGGCAAGCCTATTTAGAAACTCATAACAATTGGCCTGCTCATCTTTGGATTAAAACTTCATACAATACTTCGAAAAACCAACATAGAAACGGTGGCACTGCACTTAGAGGAAATTATGCAGCTGTAGGTTATACGTGGGACGCTACTAATCAACTCTTCTTACCTCCAAAACCTTTTTCATCTTGGGTAATAGATCACACAAATGCAGATTGGAAATCTCCAATTGGAGATCCTCCTGCATTAACTGAGGAACAAGAATCACAAAATCAAGCACTTACTAATAGATGGAGATATATTTGGGATGAATCTATATATAATGTGGACAATACAACTGGTTGGATTATAGTAGATAAGTTTTAATAAAGAATCAAAGGTAGTTTGTGAAATTAATTATTATCGGAAGAGGTAATGCAGGATGTATTTCAGCTATGCATTTTGGTTATTTTAGAAAATTTTTAAACACCAAAGTAGAAATAGAATTAATTTATGATTCTAAAATAAAACCTGTTCCAACAGGTCAAGGAACAACTTTACAATTTCCTGATTGGTTGTTTTATGCATTCGGTTCTAATTACGTAAATAGTTTTCCTGTGACTCAAAAAACAGGAATCATGTATGAAAATTGGGGTAAGAAACATAAAAAAATATTTCACCCTTTTCCGTTAGGTAGATATGCTTTACATTTTAACCCTAATCAATTTCAAGATTATGTTTGTAATAATTTAGATATAGACTTTACAGAAAAAGATGAAAACATAAAAAATTACAATGATCTAGATGCAGATTATATTATAGATTGCAGAGGCACTCCTAAATCTTTTAAAAACTATAACGATTTAGTTAACCCGTTAAATTGTGCACTATTAGCAAATCTTCCTAAAAAAGAAAATGATATTATGTGGACAGGGACTACAGCAACTCCTGATGGTTGGTGTTTTAATATACCACTACCTAATAATACTTCTATTGGTTATTTATTTAATAGTAACATAACAACAGTCAAGCAAGCAAAAAGTAATTTTAAAAAATTATTCGGAGTAGAAAACATAAATCATGTATTTCCTTTTAAACAATATATAGCTAAAGAAATGATTATTGATAACAGGGTTTTATTAAATGGTAATAAATTATTTTTTTTAGAACCACTTGAAGCAACAGCTATGGGGTCTTATGTAAAAACGTGTCAACATTATTACAATTTCATATTTAATGGTCACAGTAAAAAAGACACGGAACTTAAAATAAAAGATTGGGTGCATAAAATTGAAGAGTTTATTTTGTATCACTATTCTGCAGGGTCAATCTATGATACACAATTTTGGAAACATGCAATTCAACTTTATAAAAAAACGCCTACTAAATTGTTAGACAAGGAATTAAAAATTATAAAAGGTATGTCCGATTTAGATTTAACAAAAACTTTTACAAGCAGTGATGAGTTTGCTTTATGGCCACCTTTTAGTATTAAACAATGGTATGATGGAGTGGCTTCTTGAAAAAGAAAGTATTAAGTGAACAATCATTATATTATGGCTATGTTAATATGCCTAAAGGTTTTGAAATAGATAGAGAAGAACTTGTTAAAGATATTTCATCACTTTCTGATTCGACTAAAAAACATAAGTTTTCAAGAAATTGGGACAAGTTAAATACTTACATTAAAGATCATGTAGATATTAATTTTAAAATTTCTTTAACAAACAAAAATTCTTGGGGAAATGTTTTTCAACCTAATAAATTATCAGAACCTTTTCAAGAAGTAGACCCAATAGATTTAAAAAATTCTGCCGATTTTACAATGTTATATGGTGTAAAGGTCGATAAATGTTGGGTTAGAATATATTTCGATGATAATAGGCGTAAGGGAAGAAGTTGGGATGTAGAACTTAAAAATAATATGTTTATTATGTTTCCAGCAACCAACACATATATTATATTAAATGCTAATAAAAAGAATTTAAATTTTATTCAAACAACAACTTATCAAACAATTAATGAATCTATCTAATTATTATTGGTATTTTATATCTGCAGTACCTCCTAGAATATGTGATGACATAATTAAATATGGATTATCAAAAAAAGATTCTATAGCTAAAACAGGTGGCTATGATAATGACATACTTACTAAAGAAGAAATTAAAGATCTAAAGAAAAAGAGAGATTCAGATTTAGTGTGGTTTGATGATAGATGGATATATAAAGAATTACAACCATATATTCACGAAGCAAATAGAGGTGCTGGTTGGAACTTTGAATGGGATTGGTCTGAGTCTTGTCAATTTACAAAATATAAACTCAATCAATATTATGATTGGCATTGTGATAGCTGGGACAAACCTTATAATAAACCTAATACACCAGAACATTTAAAAGTTAGAAAACTATCTATGACTTGTCAATTAACAGATGGATCTGAGTATGAAGGAGGAGAATTAGAATTTGATTTTAGAAACTATGACTTATCCTTTGAAAATAAAACTAATCGTATTGTTCAAGCAAAAGAAATTTTACCAAAAGGATCAATTATTGTTTTTCCTTCTTTTGTTTGGCATAGAGTTAGACCTGTAACAAAAGGTGTAAGATATTCATTAGTAATGTGGAACTTAGGGTATCCTTTTAAATAAAATTAAATATTAATGTCATTTAAAAAAAATAAATACACTATAATTAAAAAAGCTATATCTAAAGATTTGGCTATTTTTTTAAATAACTATTTTAGTATGCAAAAAAAAGTTTATGACACTTGTATGCAAGCAAGATATTTTTCTCCATTTGAAACTATAATAGGATATTATGAAAAAGAGAATGAGCAAATACCAAACACCTATTCTCAATATGGTAATATTGCCATGGAAACTTTATTACTTAAATGCTTACCTAATATGGAAAAAGCAACAGGGCTAAAGCTATATCCAGCTTATACTTATGCAAGAATATATAAAAAGGGTGATGTTTTAAAAAGACATAAAGATAGATTTAGTTGTGAGATATCAACTACGATGAATCTTGGTGGTGATCCTTGGCCCATATATTTAGATCCTACGGGTGAGTCTAGTGTTATGCCAAATACAAATGAGCAAATTGAAGAATCAAAAAGACTTATAAAAAATCCTAATAAAGGAATTAAAATAGATTTAAAACCAGGGGATATGCTTGTATATTCTGGTTGTGAATTAGAACATTGGAGAAATAAATTTAATGGTAATGAATGTATTCAAGTGTTTCTACATTATAACAATAAAAATACTCTAGGGTCTAAAGAAAATATTTTTGACAAAAGACCCCATTTAGGTTTACCCCCATGGTTTAGTAAGTAATGTCTGTCTTAGTTAGATTCGTAAACGATTGTTTAAAAGAAAAAAAATATCCAGATAAATATGAATCATGGCATGTAGAAGGAATGCTTAAAAATAAATCAAATCAAATTTTTAAATTTGATGTAAGTGGTATGCAAAGGGTTGAAACTAATAAATATGAAAAAAAAGGTTACTTAAAAACAAAAGCAGAAAAAATGGTTTTTGAGACAGAAAAGAAATGGGTCATATTTGATTACGCAGAGCTAAATTCTTATATGAAAAAAAATAAATTAACGGATGTATTATTTGACGATCTATTGAATAAGTTAGAATGGACGACTATTATAAACAAATAAGCCTATATTGATTTAAACCTTTTTTATAGGTATAATACTTTTATGGCATCAACATTTTCATCAGATCTTAAACTAGAACTTATGGCTACGGGTGAAAACTCGGGTACATGGGGTACAAAAACAAATACAAATTTAGAACTTGTTCAACAAGCAATTGCAGGATATGAATCTGTAACTATTTCAAGTGGTGGCACTACAGCTTTAGTTATGAGTAATGCATCAATTTCTAATGCTAGAAATATGGTAATAAAGTTTGCAACTATTACACTTGCAAGTTCATCAATAGTTACAATACCAGATTCAATAGAAAAATTTTATATATTTGATTGTACTGCTTTAACAAATCCTACAAATCTTACAATTAAAACTGCGTCAGGAACGGGATTTGTACCAAATCTTTCAAAAATATTTGCAGCTTATGCAGATGGTACTAACTTAAAAGAAGTTTCTTTAGATACATTAGGTGGCAGTATAGGAACAACTTCTATATCTGACGATGCAGTAACAAATGCAAAAGTAGCAGACGATGCAATTCAAAGTGGTCAACTAGCTGATAATGCTGTTTTGACTGCTGCCATTTCTAACGTAAATGTGACAACGGCTAAAATAGCTGATGATGCTGTGACCGCTGCAAAACTACAAAGAAAATTTACTATAAGTACATCCTCACCTTCTGGAGGTAGTGATGGGGACATTTGGCTTAAATATTCAACATAGGATTTTGTATGGCTAATACCTATGGCAAAGTTTCAGGAACATTTCAAGAAATAGAAAACGCATATGGAAAAGTATCAGGCTCTTGGCAAGAAGCTGATGAGATGTATGCAAAAGTATCTGGAGTTTGGCAATTAGTCTTTGCAGCTTTTACAGCCACTTCATATGCAACATTAAGTTCAGGATCAGGAACATTTACAGTGCCAGAAGGTGCTAATGCAATTCACATAGAAGCTGGTGCTGGGGGAGGTGGAGGTGCTGCAGGTGGAATTGGATATGATAAAGCTGGTGGAGAATCAGCTGGAGCTGGTGGAGGATCAGGGGCTTTTGTATCAGATAAAGTATTTAGTGTTACCGAAGGTGAAACAATATCTTACTCAATAGGAAGTGGAGGTGCAGCAGGAAATCAGACAGCTAATTTTGGACAACCACGTACTGCTTCTGCAGGTACAAATACGACTTTGTCTGGATCAACTACAGGATCAATATTTACCTTAGGTGCTGGAGGGGGATCTAGTGGTACAGGTGGTGGTGTACAAGGCCCTTTAAGAACTAATACAGCAGGTACTGCAGGTTCGGCAACTATAAACGGAACCGCAATTACTTCAGGTAATTTTAGAGATTCAGACGGTGCAACAAAAGCAGTAACCTCAAATACATCAGGACCTGTTGGAACATTTAACCAATCAGGTAATGGTGCAGTAGGAGATTTATCAGGTTCGGGAAACTGTAGTGGAGATAACTGTAGTATCGCTGGAAATGATGGAGGTGATTCTTATTCGGGTAATATATCTGGAGGTTCAGGATCTCCAACAGGTGGTTCAAGTACTGCAGGAACTAGAGGATCTGGTGGTGGTGGTGGAGCGCATCCAACTACCAATGGATCTGCAGGTGGTAACGGAGAAGTTAAGTATAGATTTTTAAGAGTAAACTAGTATATTGCCTTATGGCAAATATATCTAAATGGTTTGGTTATCCCATATATATAACTAAGTTACAAAACTTTGAAGATATAAATAAAAAAATTGTACCTATAATACTTAAAGATATTACTCCCACCAATTCTCAATACTCACGGACCACGGATATTAAACCAAAAGAATTACAATCAATCGATGATAATTTACATAAAGATAAAAGATTTAATGAATTATACAAAGAATTATCTAAAGTAATACAAGGTTGTTTAACTGCACAAAAATATAATTTAAATTTGTTTGAAGCTTACATAACAAAGTCTTGGGCTACCTTATCTACCAAAGAACAGTTCATTTCTTACCACAGACACATGAGTAGCCATTTTAGTTTTGTCTATTATCCACAAGCTTATGAACAAGGTAATTTATTTTTAATTGATGATGATGTCCATAAAATAGGATTAACAATTCCTAAAAGAGATCCTTATTTTACAGAGTGGGATCAGAATAATTATGGTAAGGCAGAATACCCTGCAGAGACAGGTAATGTAATTATATTTCCATCTATGATGTTTCACGAAACTGGAAAGAATACAAAAGATATACCAAGACTATCTATATCAGGTGATATAATGTTAACTATGAAAGAAGGTGTTAAATCAGAACATAATATACCTTCTCCTGCGACTTGGATGAAGCTATAAAATGATGTAAAATAGCTTTATGCCTTTAACAAATGTCACAATAGCACCAGGAATTAATAAAGCTGATACTCCTTCAGGAGCAGAAGGTCAATGGATTGATGGAGACTTTATACGTTTTAGATACGGTCAACCAGAAAAAATAGGAGGCTTCTCTGCTATTGGATTAGAAACAATAGCGGGACCAACACGTGCTCAACATACTTGGACAGATCTAGAAGGTAGAAGGTATGCTGCACTTGGAACATCAAAAGGTTTATATATTTATTACGAAAATAAATTTTATGATATTAGTCCGTTAAGCACAGCTATAACAGGTGCAACTTTTACATCTACAAATGGATCAAATATTGTAACAGTCAATAAATCAAGTCACTCACTTGAAGTTGGTGAGTTCGTTACTTTTACATCTGTAACTGTGCCAGGACAAGCTACCACTCTTAATGGTACCATAAACAATTCTGTTACAACTATTACACTTACAAGTTCTACAGGTTTTTCTTCATCAGGTACTGTAAGAATTGGAGATGAACTAATTACATATACAGGTAAATCCTCAAACGATTTAACAGGGTGCACAAGAGGGACAAATAGCACTACTGCAGCTTCTCATACAAGTGGAGTAGCAGTAAGAGAAGCGACAGTCACAAGATATAATACAACAGATTTTACTAGTCTTACTTTTGAAATATTATCTACTCCAACTTCTGGAACATTTACTATTAAAATGGTTGATACAGAAACAGGAACAGGAATGTCTGGAGCAGGAGGAGCTTCAATAAATCCTTATGAAGATATAGGTCCTACAATACAAACTTATGGATTTGGTTGGGGCACGGGAACATGGAGTAGATTAACTTGGGGTTCTGCAGTCACTGCATCTGATTTAATTCTTGATCCAGGTTCTTGGTCTTTAGATAACTTTGGTGAACAATTAATAGCAACTATTAAGGATGGTAAAACTTTTGTTTGGAATCCAGGTTTATCAAATCCACTTGAACAAAGAGCAGTAATAATGACAGGAGCTCCAACAGCAACAAGACTTACAATAACCTCAGATAGAGATAGGCATGTGGTTCATTTTGGAACTGAAACAACAATTGGAGATACAGCTACTCAAGACCCTATGTTTATTCGATTTAGTGATCAAGAAAACTTTAGTGTTTATCAACCTACGTCTATAAATACAGCAGGTACATTTAGATTGGATACAGGTAATAAAATAGTGGCAGCAGTATCTGGTAAAGACTATAATTTAATTTTAACTGATCAAGCAGCTTACACAATGCAGTTTGTTGGTCCCCCTTTTACTTTTTCAATAAGACAAGTAGGATCTAATTGTGGTTGTATTGGTCAACACGCAACCGTATACGCAGATGGTAAAGTATTTTGGATGGGAGCAGGTGGAGGATTTTTTGTATTTGATGGTACGGTTAAATTACTTCCATCACTTGTGGAAGACTTTGTATTTACGACTACTGGAACAAATGTAGGGATAAATTATTCCTCTAATGAAATTATATACGGTTCGCATAATTCTTTATTTAATGAAATTGTATGGTTTTATCCTGCAGGCACTCCCGCAGGTAATCCTGCAGTACAAAACAATAGAGCTGTATTATATAATTATGTAGAAAATAATTGGTCAATAATGAGTTTAGCTAGAAGTTCATATGCAGATGCTAGTACTTATGATGTGCCTTATGCAACAGAATATAGTTCAACAAGTATACCATCTTTTTCAAATTTAAGTGGTGCTACAAATACTTTTGGTGCTACTACTTATTATGCTCATGAAGTAGGTACTGATCAAGTAGATTTAGACGGAACACAAACAGCAATTTCTGCCTATGTTCAATCGGGAGACTTTGATTTACCTACGGATGGTGATGGACAGTTAATGTTAAGGTTAAGTAGATTTTTACCAGATTTTAAAAATTTACAAGGCAACGCTGTAGTAACTATATTTTTAAAAGATTTTCCTGTTGACTCTGGAACTTCATCACAACTCGGTCCCTTTACTATAACTTCTTCAACAGAAAAAATAGATACAAGAGCACGAGGTAGATTAGCTAATATAAAAATACAAAATACAGCTATTGACGAAACATGGAGATTTGGTACATTTAGAGCAGATGTCAATCCAGATGGTAGAAGATAATGGCTAAAATAAATGTATACATTCCAGAGCCTCCTGCTGAATATTCAGTAGAAGGGTTTAGACAAATTAACCAAGCACTAGGAACAGTAGAAAATCAATTAAACACTTCTTTTCAAGAAGATTTAAAACAAGAAGTAGAAAGGTTTACTTGGTTCAATGGCTAATATATATAAAAACGCAAAATTAGATTTAACAACTAATTCAGTTACAACTTTATACACTGCTCCTATTAATGCTAGAGCCATTATAAAATCTTTATTAGTATCAAATGATGCTGGAAGTGCAGCAACAATAACTGTAACATTGACTAATTCAGCAAGTGCTGTATTTAGTTTATTTAATGTTAAGTCAATAGCTTCTAATACTACTGAACAATTATTAACAGAACCTTTAATATTATTAGAAAGTGAAATATTAAAAGTTACTGCATCAGATGCTAATGAGTTACATGTTGTAGCATCATTATTAGAGATTAATAGAGACGATCAAAATGGCTAGAAAATTTAAGGATTTTGTTGAAAGAGACCAACCCAGAAAAAGACCTAGAAGACATTGTAAGAGCCCTAATAAAAAAAAGAAGTTGCAGAATAATAAAAAATATAATAGACAAGGACGGAGACAAAAATGAGTGATATAATTAAAATACCAGCAGAAGCAAAAGAAATTATTAAACACAAAAGGACTGGTAAAGTATATGCTAGTAAAGTTGATTTTGATAATGATGTTGCTGATCCCAATACTAACACTACTGTGGATGACTTTAGACAAGACCTTGAAATTAAAGTTACTAAAGTTTCTATGGGGGCTGAAACCAAAAAATAATGAAACCCCGAGGCGCAACTGAGTTGCAAATGGAAATGCTTGAAAAGCATGTTTCAAAAGATTTATTAGATCAAGTACAAATATGCACATCAATACCAGGTAAAGTACCAATAGATCAAAATAAAGTTAATATACTTTGGCAAAAAAATTCTTGGGATCAAAATAATTTACAATCTTTCTTCAGAGATAAGTCAAGGCATAAAGAATATGATTGGTATGTATTTAATAGTCATTGGAATTACGAAAAGTTTAGATACTTTTTTGATATACCAACAGAAAGATCTATTGTTATAAAAAATGGTATAGATAATTTTCCTATAAGAAAGATTTATAAAAAAGGCGATTCTATAAAACTTATACATCATTGTACACCATGGAGAGGTTTAAATGTTTTATTAGGTGCAATGCAGGAAATAAAGAACCCTAATATTATACTAGATGTATATAGTTCATCGCAAGTCTATGGAGATGAATTTAAAAAAAATAATGATCAACAGTTTGAGCCTTTATATGAACAAGCAGAAAAATTATCTAATGTAAATTATATTGGTTATAAACCTAATGAATATATTAGAGAGATGATGCCTAACTACGACATGTTTGTTTACCCATCTATATTTGAAGAGACTTCTTGTGCATCAGCTTTAGAAGCATTAGCTTCTGGAGTTCATGTAATTACAAATAACTTTGGTGCATTATATGAAACATGTGCAGAGTGGCCTGTGTATATAAACTATTCTACTAATTATGAAAGCATGGCTATAGCTACAGGAGAAGCTATTAATACTGCAGCTAAATACTTACATGAAGATTTTATACAAGATCATTTAGAAGAACAACAAAAGTTTTATAAAAGATTTTATAGTTGGGAGAAAAAAGGAATGGAATGGACAAGCTTTTTGAAAGGAGCGATTAGTGAAAGAAACAGTAAATAAAGACACCTATCAAACACTTAAAGAATTAAAAATAGATTCAAAACCTTTTGACAAAGCCATAGCACCTATATGGAAAAGTGAATCTAAAAATGAACAAATAAAACCTTATTCTATTTTTGTAGCTACCCCTGTGCATAGTGAATGTTCAATACATTACACTAATGCATTATTAGGATTACAAAAATTAGCTTTCGAAAAAAAAATAAAAATAACATTTCAATTAATGAAATCTTCTCTTGTTACTCAAGGTAGGAACTTGTGTGTTGCAGGTTTTTTAGAATCTAATTATACTCATATGTTATTCATTGATTCAGATATATATTTTCATGCAGAATCTATAATTAAAATGATTGATAGAGATAAAGATATTTTATCTATACCTTATCCCTTAAAAACAATGATGTGGGATAAAGTCATGGATCGTATAAATAATAATGAAATCAAAACAATGAATGATCTTAAAAAATCATTTAATACTTATCCTATGAGAGTTGAGGATGATACAAATATAAAAATAGATAAAGGTGTTATGGAAGTAACTCATAGTCCAACAGGATGTATGTTAATTAAAAGATCTGTTATAGACAAGATGATAGAAGCATACCCAGAAAAATCTATTGTACAAAAGACAGTTATTAATGGAGAGTATGTAGATAAGCCACATATGTGGAATTTTTTTGACACGATCCACGACCCAGAAACTAAGACTTATCTTGGAGAAGACTTCTCATTCTGTAAGCTTTGGAAAGATATAGGTGGTAAATGTCATGCCTATATAGGGGATACTATTGTCCATGTAGGAGAGCATCAGTATGAGGGACGCTTTGCTGATGAGTTGAAACTAACCAAGTAAAATGGTAATATTGTCTATAATTAATTAATTAGACTATGGACCCATTTACATTAGCATTAGCCACATTTGGCGTACAAAAACTCAGAGGAAAATCAACTAAGAAAGCATTACAAAGTGCAGCTTTAATAGGTGGCGGAGCCTATGCTTTAGGAGCTGTAGCCCCAACTTCATCTTTAGGTTCTATGTTTGCAGGAAAGGCACCCTTATCAAGTTTAGGTTTTGGTTCTCAAACTTATGGTGCAACACAAGGTTTAAAAACAATTCCACAATCAGCTACGTATGGTAAACAATTTATGAATCCAGAGGTAGTACAACAAATAGCAAAAAGTTCACCACTATCTGAAGCAGTAGTTGGTGCAGGAACAGAAGGTGCTAAAAAAGGAATAGTATCTAACTTGTTGGGTAAGGCAAAAGATAATCCACTTCAAACAGCAATGTTAGCTTCTAGTGTACTTCCTTTACTAGCTGGAGATGACGAGGGGGATGGTACAATACCAGGATATACAGAAGAAGATTATAAAAAAGCATATGAAGAACAATCAGCTAAGTTAGATGGTGCTTTTGCTCCTGCAACTAATACAAGACCTACAATGGATGAAACAATTAGATCGGATATGTTCTATGCAAATCAAGGTGGACTTGCAACTGCAATACCAAAATTTAATAAGGGTGGTGTAAACTATTTACCATCTAAGACAGATCATAATGAAAACGATTATAATAATTATGTAAGAGCAGAAGGTTATGTTGAAGATGGTGCCGGTAACGGGGATAAGGATGAAGATACAATGTTAGCTCAATTAGCTGATGGAGAGTTTGTGTCACGTGCAGATGCAGTCTTAGGCGCAGGTATATTATCTGGAGGAGATCCAAAAAGTTATAAGAGTATGAGAAAAGCAGGTGCTGATTATTTTTACGATCAACAAAAAAAATTAAAAAGAATTTACGATTTAGTTAATGACAACCAAACTAATACAGTTCAGTAAAGAAGAGGTAGACAAAGTATGGCCTTTAGCAAAAGAATTAGTACACAAAGCTTGTATAAGAGCGGGAGGATTTATAAGTGAAGAGCATATTAAAGAGCATTGTAAAAATGGGACTATGCAGCTTTGGTTGGCTGTTACAGATTCTAACGAAATTTTATGTGTGGGGGTTACTGAGATTAGAGAGTACCCTAACTATAAAGTTTGTGATGCTAAAATCGTTACAGGTAAACGGTACAAAGAATGGTTTGATCAAATTGATAAAGTGGCTGAATGGGCTAAAGAACAAGGTTGTAAAAAAATGGAGATCTTTTCAAGACCAGGTTATGTCCCTTTATTTAAACAAA
>Ga0209535_1001260_pt1 | contig 17391 bp, 26 predicted proteins | sample LinPmetageLP28_FD_184041 | JGI IMG/M metagenome (GOLD analysis project Ga0209535, IMG submission 184041) | Marine viral communities from the Pacific Ocean - LP-28 (SPAdes) (version 2) | ecosystem: Environmental > Aquatic > Marine > Oceanic | place: Pacific Ocean | collected 2009-08-22 | reverse complement strand
CGTGATGTTGTAGCTTTAAATTAATTAGTTGCTCGTTTAGGTTTTTAACAAGCATTTGTTTTGATCTTACTTTTTGTGATAGTGATGCTTTACTCATTTTCGGTTTCCTTAAACATTTCTATAGTTCTCTCAACTGCTGATAAGATTGAAGTTTCTTCGTCAAACTCTCCAGCATCTTCATCTGCTAATTGAGATTCGATATAGTCAACAACCTTTTCTAAGTTATCGTTAGTTAGTTTCATCTTTATTCTCCTTTTTTAATAATTCATAAAGTTCTTTGTTACTCCAACCTTCGTACCAATACTTCATAAACTCAATTAAGCAAAGTCTGAGTTCTGGTCCGTCCATTGCATAAACTTTCTTGTAGATATAAGTGTTTAGATCCTTTTGAATGTTAGGGGCTTTAGTTGGTTTATTGTTTGGAACAATCATAACTATCTTCTCCTATCGTCATCATCTGAGAATGATATGAGAGTTCCAAAAACAATAAGTGCTGTTATAAATGTAAGCATACTCACGCTGATTTTTTTACGCTTTTGATTGCTGCTTTTATAACGGCTCTCGCATCTTTTAAAGTAGGGGCGCAATCAACGGCCACTTGTGTAAAAGTTTGTATGCCAAAATAAATTACATGATGAGTGCCTAATTCTTGTACCTCGTCTATTAAATCAAGCAGTCCATTAAAAAACTTATTGTGCAGTTCTATTTCTTTTTGTGTTGGCTCACTCATGATTTCACTCCTTCTTTTACATCTTTAATGGCTTGGCTTTCTACTTGCTTTACAAGGTCTGAGAAATGAATTGTAAGAACAGAAGTATCTTCATCTGCCATTTCTTGATATTCATCTTCGTATTCAGATACCCAAGTCATCTCGTATTCTGTTTCTAGAACGGATAAGACTTTATCTGCGTTGTTGCCACCATAACGGAAAGCATCAACGACAAGGCCTTCTTTGTTGGTGTCATAATGAATGTAATTACCTTCGTAAAGAAAATAATGATCGTCGTTTTCAGCATCATCAATAACTTGAAAGCCTATTTCTTGTAGGTCTAAGTTTTCTTTGATGTGTCTGAGTTTAATTGGTTCTGTTGGTCTGTAATATGTTGACATGGTTTTTCTCCTTAAATTACGGGAATGGTTAATAGTTCACGTTCTGATGTGGCTAATGCCCCACCATTGTTACCCTCGTCGTCTGACATTGGCATGATCCAAGAATTATCATCAAACATAATAATCAAAGATCTGTCACTCCAATCCCAATCCTCACGAGCATCTTCTCGTGATAGGTATTGAACGCTTGTAATGGTTCTACCCACTAACTGTTTCTTTATTTTGTCCGTCCAATACTTTTCTATTTCTTCTGGTGTTTTAATATCCATTAGTTATCTCCCTCTATTGTTGATTTAAGTTGTAGCATTAATTCTGCCGTATCCACCCTAGAGATGTCCCCTAGAGTTGATGCCAATAAAACTATGGCTATTTGTTTTCTCTGATACTCATGCAATCGCAAACAAGTCTCAATTATTTCTTCTTGGATCTTATCCATTATTGTCCTCCTTCACTTGTGTGATAGTAGTTGTCATAGTGTGGGTTTCCCATTCAATATCAGTATTTTCATTGGCCTCTTCTACGGCTCTTTCTTGCGTATCTGAGACTATGAAACAGTCCTCTATTAAAGTGGTTTTTCTAGTGATTCTGAATGTGGTTATTTCAGCATCAACTTCTAAATTCTGTACTTCGTAAATTTCCATTACCTTTTTCCTCCATAATTGTTAATAGTTCGTTATCTGAGTGCTTACAATCACAAGACAAGCAAAGGTAATAACCTACTTGTTCTTGTATGTTTCTCTCATCTTCACGCTTTCCACAAAGTTCACAACACATTTGGCCACCTCCTTTTGTTATCTTCAGTTACGCAATTTTCTAATGGTTGAAACTTAGTATGGTAATAATGGTAGTTACTTTCTCCAAAAGAGTTATTTGGCATTTTTATAGATTCAGCAAAAGACACCTCCCAAGACTTGCCGTTCCATAAATAAACATACTCTATAAATAAAGCATCAATACTACTAATGGCATCTTCTAAATTGCTGTAAAGAATTGGCTCATCTTTGTTTGCTCTTTTTATATTTGTTTCTTCTATTGTTGAGTAGAGAGATGACATATATCCATTCGCTACCAACTCAAAAGCTATTTCGTCGTTGTTGTAATAAGTGAGCAACGATCTGCCCACTCCTGTTAAGTATCCGTCCAAATGGCAATATGCTGAAAGCACACTACCATTTGGCTCTTGGCACATTATGTTTGATCTTGTACTCATGACTGTACCTCCTCATTCATAATGTTTTTAACTTCATCAGTCCTTGTCATTTTCTTAGTCATTTCTTCAGACCTAAAATATCTAATGGCTTGATTTTCTGAAGTTACATACCTTGCCCCATTTGATCTTTTGATGATAACAAATGGCCTTTTACTTGCTCTTGTCTTGTATCCTACTAACTCAAATTCTGAGTTACTTTGTGGATCAAGGAATAAATAAGCTAATTGAGATTCCAAGGCTTTCTCTTCATCAGTCTTGGCGTTAGGTAATAAGATGTTCAGTTTTGTTGTGAATGAATCAGAACAGTAAGAACCTCCCTTGGTTGAAATTTTAAGACCTAGCTTATCCCCTAGAGTTGCTAAAACTTCGTTGATTTCTTCTACTACTTCTTTACACACTTTAGGCGTAAATTTATTTATTTTATTCATGCTAATCCTCCTTAGATTTATATGAATGATTACTTTAAGTAATATTCTACACTAATTAGGCATCATTACAATAAGTACCTACAAATAATAATAGAAAAGACACATCACTAGCGATTTAGAGAATTAACTGTAATTGCCCTCTGTCTTGCTTGACCTCGCATATAAATTTCAACGCACAAAATGACTCCACCTAGTTGACGGGAACGGGACGGAACGGGTTAGAGTATATTTAACGGGACGGACTCATCTAGAGTAGCACACACACACACAATCACAATATCGGACCGGGAGATCTGCCTGGGTCCAGTTGATGTTTGCTGGTAGATCTGCAGCGAAGCTGTCTGTTTAATAAACTAAAAATAGTCCTTTACTATTAGTACCCATTTGCTATAATGGTTGTAATTAAAAGTGCATGACCAACTTCGGTTGCGACTCTCAGACAACAAGGGCATTCACGCCCACGCCTAAACAGGCCAAAGAGATTCGCCCAACTTGGATTCACCACTTAGGAAAGGAAAGCAAACCTATCCAAAAAACTCACCCCTCGAAAGAGGGGTTTTTTTTGCCTGACGGGACGGACGGGATCGGGGCTTTCAATAGTATCATTTTTCTGCCAAGCAATAGTACACACACCTAGACACTAATATTTGTTTGCTGGTCCAAAGATCCAAGCAGCCAAGCCAGTTGTTTGCAGTTTTGGTTCTAAAAAATTAATTCATCTAATTTAGCTAAACTTGTTGACAATAAGTAATCAATCATGAGATTATCTAAGGAGTTATTAATTTTAAATAAGGAGAAAATATGACTAAAGATGAACTAAGAAATCGAGCCTTGCCTTTTAAGTGCGACATACTCGATACAGTACCCCAAGTAGTAAAGAACCCATACAGTGGGGATGAGTGCTTGCTACAGCCTGATGCTTTGGCAGTCTATGACACTATCAAAGGGTGCGAGATGTATGGCATGTGGGACGATGTCAGAAGAGGGCTAGATTGGTTTAGGGAAAATGAACCGAAGGCTTACATGATCTTGTTAGACTAACGGGATCGGGGAACGGGGATGGTCAAATACATCCCCTTTTTTCTTGCAAGGCAATTAAGACACACACTAACACACTAATAAAATAAGCCCTGGAAGTTCAAGGGCCTGGAGTAAAAAGATGATTGAGATAGAAGGTAAGAAGATGACTGCAAAGCAATACGCAAGAGAGGTCATGCTGGCTCATTTGGACCAGCTTTGGGATCTCAGAGCCAAGCTGATACCAGACTTGTTTGAGAAGATGACGAACAAGGAGGCTGAAGAGGTGGAGAGACATCTGTCTCTTGATGAAACCCGAGTCAAAAAGATCTTAAAGAAAACAGTTGACAAAGAGTAGCCAATGATTTAAATTGGTTGTTGTGAGGGGTGACTAGAGAGGCAAAATGATGTGGAAACCATCAGGGCATATGAAACCACCCGAGCCAAGGTCGGCTCAACTGTTTGACCAAATGTAACAGGTTCTTTGACCATTATGTTAAGGAAAAAAACGAGGCCTGGACTACTGACTTCTCCTCACACTTTAATTACCAGCAAGGAGTCAAATGTTATTAATCATCTGCGTTGTTCTATTCATAATCGTTTCGTTTGTTGATTAACCAGACGGATCGGGACGGACTATAACAGAGGTGATGGTTTTCTCTTGTAATAAGAATAAGAACATACACACCAACACTAATTACTTTGCTGGTCCGGACCAGCAAACAGACTGCACTCTCTCTCCTTTGTAAAGTTGGGAGTGTGGTCGCCTTTTAAAAGAAATGAAAATAGTTGTTGACTTTAAGTAATCTATCCCTCAATATAAGTTATCTTAAATTAATTTATATAAGGAGGAATTATGAAAGATAACAATAAGGAAGATGGTAGATTGGCTGACAGTTCGAAGGACGGCTGTAATGTTAATCTTTATGTTAGTGGTGAGCTGTTCCAAGCGTTACATCAAATCCATCTGGAGTTTGGCGTAAAGAAATCAGATACCCTGTTGGCTTTTATTAAAAGGAACTTCACTAAGAAGGACGATCTTTTGGTTTCAGTCATGACTGATGTTGAACGAGACTTAGAACATAAGTTGGATAGTTTGAGAAGAGCGAGACAAGAGATCATCATGTCGGAGGACGGATCATGAGTATCATCATGAGATGTCCTAAGTGTGACGGATTCGGAACTATCAATCATCACATGGATCATGAGGACGAGGCCATTGGCAAGTGCAACAATACTGAATGCTCTACGCAATTCTTTATTCAATACGAAAGGCATTACGACACGAAGAAAATTGTAGAGGTTGACGACGGCAATATTTGGTTGACGAAATGAGTTAAATTAAATCACTCAAAGTAACCAAAGGTGTGTTACTATAAATTATTCATAAGCAATAACAAAGGAGGCAAAATGAATATAACCTTTAAACTAACTGAAGGTGGAGACTTGATAGCACTAGGGACTGAGACAGAGGTTAAGAACCTCATCATCAACGATCTAGTGTTGGTAGAGAATGGGGTTGTGTCACAACAAGCACAAGACTTGGTTAACAGTCTAGACGATCTGACACAAGAGGGAGAATTAAGACAACTTAATTAAACTAAACCACAACAAGAAAGAGGTCACGCAAGTGGCCTTTTTTTTTGGGACTCTATTCCAGATGCAAAACGGAGGGGGGATCGGGCTGCTAAATTTGCAAGGCATAATAACCGAAGCCAATTATATATAATACACCCTAGCACTATGTATCTCTTATACGAAATCCATTTCTACAACAAACCTATCTTTTTTGGTTTTTATGATGTTACAATCAAATCTATATTGAATTAGGGTTGCGGGTTCATTTGAAAGCGTTCATATCGACTCTCTCCTCTCCACTAGTGGATTCGCACCCTTCCTTACAGGACAAGACGATGGATGAATTAGAAATGTTAGAACAAGAAGTAGGCATGATGTCAGAGGGACAACAAATGAATCCTCAACAAATGCAACCTGCTCCTGTAGATATGGGTATGGGTCAAGATCAAGCATCCTTTTCTGAGGGCGAAAAACAAGAAGCCATACAAGCACTACAACAAATTCAACAAATGGTTGAACAAATGATGGCAAATGGAGCCAGCGAAGAAGAAATAAATCAATTTTTACAAGAATTGGGATTAACAATTGAAGATTTGCAATTTCTAGAAGAAACTCTTATGAGTGAAGATATTATGCAACAAGCAATCAAATAGGTATAAATATGGGTTTTTTTAGAAATTTAAAAGGCGTAATGAAAAAGCAAATGAGGAATCCAAATCCTCAAATTCAAATGATGCCATTACCAAAACAAGGCATAACATCTTTACCACAACAGAATTTAAATTTAGAATTTTTAAATTCGCTTCCTAAAAATATGATGCCGAATGTAGATTTCTCTTCTTTACCTCAAGCTTCACAAGACACTTCAAATATGCCAGAAGGTTTTGGAGTTGAGCAAAATAGAAGGACAGGAGAAGAATATTTTTTACAACAATTAACTCCAGAACAAAAAGCACAAAACATGATACCAGAAAGAAGAAACATTTCTTACGACACTCAAGACATGATGGGTGACATTCAATTTGGTCCTGGCAATCAATTTGGAGGCAACCTTCCAGGTTATGCTGGGGGCCAATTAGTTAAAGCAGGGATAGCAAGTTTGGGTGGGGTGGGTGGTTTGCGTGGAGCTAAAAATTTAAAAGACATACCATACCAAGGAATGATTGGAACCAAAGCTGGGTTGGGTAGTGGTAAATTTACTGTAGGACAACCAGGCCAACTATTAGCTGCTGGAAGGGGAGCTTCATTAAATGATAGTTTAAGACGAGGAACAGAGGCTGCGGTAGGAGCACTTGGAGTAGGTGCTATTGATGCAACTCAAGGATTTAGCGAAGAAGCATCTAGAAGAAATATGATGTTTAATTCTCCAGAACAATTCGGCAAAGATTTAGCAGGGTTACAAGTAAATCTTGAACAAGTAATTCAAATTGCATCTAACAAAGCTCAAGAAATTGGTGATGCTACTGGTGAATATATAGAAAGAACTAAACAAGCTTATGAACAAGAAAGAGCCAACCAAAGAATGCAAGAGATAGATGCTCAACAAGGCATAAAACCTTTCTCTTTTCTTATGGGTCCTGACATGCCTGTTAAAAGACCACCCCCAAACCCAGATATAGTACGCCAAGATATGAACATGCTTCCGAGTTCAGAGCTTCAAGTAAATATGGGAGACACCCCTGTAAACCAAGAAACGGACATGCTACCAGAATATTCTAAAGGTGGCCCGTCAAATAGTTCTTTCCCTGACTTAACAGGAGATGGCGAACTTACTTACAAAGATATTCTTGTAGGCAGAGGGGTAGATTTTAAATACGCTGGGGGAGAAACTACTGTAACGGCTCCAAGGCTACCTCAAAGTTCTAGTAGAACAGTAAGTGATGCCGATAGATTTTTAGCATCTTATGTTAATAATCCTATTGAGGATGAAAGCAACAGAAGAAAATCAGTACAAGAAGAGTTGCAAGAATTATTACAAACAAGTGGGCAAACTTTGTCAGACCAAGACTTGATGATAATACAGAACATGATGGACCAAGGAGAAAGACAACCATATCAAATGGTATAAGTCTTTGACTACGCATGAGTAGAGCAGAGATTACATCAGAGATAAATGACTTAGTAAAACAAGGCAACGTTCGTGATGCCTACGCTAAGTTTGAAGAACTACCAGTAATAGATCAAATCGGCATAAGCCTTAGTCCAGGTGTGGGAGATGCATTAGCCGTATATGAAGTAGGTGAGTTTGGACAAAGAGCCAAAGAAAGTTTTAAAGAAGGCAGAACTTTAGGGGGCTTGGGATATAGTGCTTTATCTGGACTTAGTGGTGCTAGTTTATTTCCTTTGTTTAGGATTCTTCGTGGCGGACGTGGTGCAGCAAAAGCTCTTACAAAGACTGCTGAAGATACATTAGACGTAACCCCTGTTAAAGAAGTAGCCCCTGCTGTAACTTCACCTGTTCAACAGCTTCCTCCAGATGTGCGAAGCGCAAGAAGAGTAGGACCAAAAAAACCTAAACCACCTAAACCTATTCCTTACGATAAGTTTGAACCTGTTGAGATGATATCAGAACTAGATTATCCTGGGACTAGATACGGCACCCTAACCAAAGGTTTAATCTCGGGAGCTCGTGTAGCTTTAAATACTGAAAACCTTCCTAATGAACTTCCTTTAAACCAATGGACAAAAAAATTACTAGGCTTTGGTAATGTTAAGAAATCTGAGCTACAAGCTTTAGATTTTATAGATGAGTTAGGTAACCCTCACCCTAAAGCAATTGAATATTTTTCTGATTTATTGGGAACCACTAACAGGGGGGCAGATGCACCCATTAGTAAAAAAGGTATTGATAACTATTTAAGTGAACGGCAAACAAGTCTATTTGATATTAGAAGAGCTCCTGAAAGCGAATGGCCTGGTGGGTCTACAATTGAAGGTGCTAATGAAGAAATACAAAAAGTTTACAGAGCAAGAGGAATTTTAAGTGGGGCTGGTCGTACAGGGGACGATCATTTTAATAAATATTACGAGAACGTTGCACTTTTTGATTACACTACTGAAGTTTTCCCAAAACAATTTTCAAGAGTTTTAAAAGACTATGTAAGTGATAGTTCTTATTTTAGTATAGGTGCAATTCTTGATGATCCAAGGATAGCCAGTCAATTTACTTCAAATGAACTTCTAGAATTACAAACAAAGGATCCGTCTGTTATCCCTGAGTTATATGCCAAGTTTGTTAGGGCTCATAAGAAATTAGGTATTCCAGAGGTAAGTGAGATTGCAGACTTTGCAAAACAGATAGATGAGGTAAGTTTAGACAGAGTAAATCAACAATTGCCAACTGCGTACGTTTCAATTAAAAGAGCTCAGTCAGATTACGCTGAAGATATAGCAAAAGGCAAGGGCTATTTTGATATGAGCAGTTACAAAGAAAGAGGGTTAAGTTGGCCGACGTTTCTTGAAGATAACATGAAAGACCCAATAACAGGTGAGTTTAAACTTGTATCAGAAAGGTTTTTAAATATTGATGACACCATTAAAAGAAGAAATGATTTGGTAAAAGTATTAATGGATTTTAAAAATAAAACTCCAGCAAATGCTTCCAAGAGATCTAAAATAGCCAAAGAAATTAATGAAATTGATACTGCTTTAATAGACGAGTCACTCTCTCCAGATGGTGTTTTAGATTTTAATAATTTTGATTCAGGTATTTCCTTTAGAAGTAAAGAGAGTGTAAGTCAAATTTTGCAAGAGTTAAGGCAAGATTTCTTATCTAGAACGCCAACTCAACGCAGAGCTTTAATGATGCGTAGATACGATAGAATGGAAGAATTAAAAGACTTGCCATATGATGCTAAAAATAAACTTGCAAGAGATGTGACTCTTTTACAATATATGCGAGGTGCTTTAGATCCTCGTTATGTAAAAGCAGCAAAGCTATACCCTAGTGAATTAAAACCATCAAGCGTAACGCCAAAAGCAAAAAGCGTAGACTTGCCAGATGTTGATGCACCATACAAAAAAGATTTCTTTGAAAATAAAGGCAGACCCGTTCTTAATCCTTTGGCATTAAGAAAGAATGTGCTTGACGCAGTTGCAGAAGGCAAAGCAGGAATACATATTGATTATATGCAGCCTGTAAAAGAAGGTGGCGATAATGAAATTGTAATGGCTCAGTACAAAGAAATGACTAAAACTTTAAGAAAAATTTTACAAGAATTAAAAGTTAAAGATGATGTTTTTGAATTATCAATGCCTAATACTGGGAATTTTGAAGATTCAGGAAAGTTTGCTTTTGCAGGTGATACTGACGTTGGAGCGGGAGCTTACTATACATTTACTCCTGAGTTCTTAGCAGCAGTTAAAGAAAAAGGTATTAATGCATTTGTGGATGGTGGCCCTGTAGATGACGATCTTCCTAATGTTCAGCCTGTTAAAAAATCTTCAAAAGCTGCTTTAATTGAATTAGAAGTAGATCCAGTTTTTAGAGTGCCTACACCCATAAAAACTTTTTTCGATTCTGTAATTTTAAATAAAAAAGACGATATTACAAATAAAAATTTTAACAACTCAGAATTAAAAACTGTAAAAGATTTAATTGTTGAGTCAGCAAAAAATAAAAATATATATACAGAAAGTTTAGAAAATCCCTTTAATCCCCTTAATTATATACCTGAAGGAAGAACAACTACTGCTACACGAGCTAAGATGCTTGATGATATGAAAGGTGGAGATTTAACAACTCCAGGATATGTTGATTATAATACCTACAATAAAAAAACTGGTTTAGGATCAATAAACTCTAAACCTGGTTTTCATTCTGTTTTTAGCGATACTGGACGAGTTTTAACAACTTTAGGTCAATTTAATTACAGCATTTTGCCAAACGGAGATGTGCAAGTAACAGACACTTATGATTTTAATCCTATGCTTCTTGACGCTTCAGGCCTAAATTCTAAAAGAGCAAACGCTTTTACTAATACAGAATTTTCTGTATTAAGCGGTGGATACTATCCTTTAAGAAAGTTAGGAGAAAAAGTATTGCCTGAACGTGAAGGGAAAGGCAGAAAAGTTAATATAGTATTGCCAAAAGATTTATTCTCTAAAGAAGAATATAGTTCTATAAAAAATTTAAAAACAGGTAGTCCTGTTAGTATAGACAATATGCTATCTGCATTATGAGTTTAGCCCATTTATCAGATCAAGAAATGAAAGAAGCTTTATTGCTTCAAGAAAGACTGCAATCCATTAAAGATAGAGAAGGGTGTCATGAAAGTTTTTTGCAATTTGTTGAACGTATGTGGCCAGAATTTATTTGTGGTAAGCATCATAAAATATTTGCAGAAAAATTAGAAAAGGTAGCATCAGGAGAAATAAAACGTTTAATCGTTAATATGCCTCCTCGTCATACTAAGTCTGAATTTGCTTCTACTTATTTTCCCGCTTGGATTATGGGTAAGCAACCTAACAGAAAAATTATGCAAACAACGCATACAGGTGAGTTAGCCGTTAGGTTTGGTCGTAAAGTTCGTAACATGATGGATACAGACAATTATAAAAAAATATTTCCTGGAGTTGAACTTCAAGCAGACAGTAAATCAGCAGGACGTTGGGAAACCAACAAGAGTGGTGAATACTTTGCTGCTGGTGTGGGTGGAGCGATTACAGGTCGTGGTGCTGATTTGTTAATTATTGATGACCCTCACTCAGAACAAGATGCCCTTTCATTAACTCAAATGGAAGCTTGTTGGGAATGGTACACATCAGGACCGAGACAGCGTTTACAGCCTGGTGGAGCTATTGTATTGGTAATGACACGTTGGAGTGCTGTTGATTTGACAGCAAAACTTTTAAGTGCTCAGAAAGAAACAAAGGCAGATCAATGGGATATTATAGAGTTTCCTGCTATTTTTCCAGAAACAAACAATCCCTTGTGGCCTGAGTTTTGGGCTTTAGATGAATTAGAAAAAGTTAAAGCATCTTTGCCAGTTGTTAAATGGAATGCTCAATGGATGCAAACGCCAACAGCAGAAGAAGGATCTATTGTTAAAAGAGATTGGTGGAATGAATGGACTCACGACGAACTACCAAGCGTTAAATATATTATACAAAGTTACGATACTGCTTACTCTAAAAAAACAACTGCTGATTACTCAGCTATATCAACGTGGGGTGTTTTTAAACCTAGCGAGGATGCTCCTGATTCAATCATACTATTAGATGCACAAAAAGATCGTTGGGATTTTCCCGAGCTAAAAAGAGTTGCGTATGAAGAGTATCAATACTGGGAACCTGATATGGTTTTAATTGAGGCAAAAGCATCTGGTACGCCGTTAACTCATGAGCTAAGAAGATTGGGAATTCCTGTTGTAAACTATTCTCCTTCTAGGGGTCATGATAAACATTCTAGAATGCATTCTGTAGCGCCAATATTTGAAAGTGGTTTAGTTTGGGCTCCAAATAAAAGATTTGCTGAAGAAATGATAGAAGAATGTGCGTCTTTTCCGTTTGGAGCTAACGATGATTTATGTGATACTATGACTCAAGCTCTAATGAGATTTAGAGAAGGTGGTCTTGTTTCTCTTGAAGATGATTATCAAGATGGAGAAAGAGCTCCTATAAATCGAGTATATTATTAACATGAGGTTATTTCTTACTGAATATCAAAAAGAAGGCAAATCTTACGGTGGGCCTTTAATTATTGCTTCCGATTGGGAAGAAGCTGAGAGACAGGCTGAAGATTTTAATATTATTGTTGTAGGGGAGATTCATGACTTTGGTGAAACAGAATTTAAACCAATTACAAAAAGAGTTTTACATTAATGGCTATTGAAAAAAATATTATTGCACCTGACGGTGAAGACCTTACAAAAGAAAGATCTTTTGAGGATGTTGAGAATGAGGAATTATTTGATGCAATGATTGGCGAGACTGAAGAAAATGTAACTATGATGGAAGATGGTAGTGCAATCTTAGGTGAGCTAGATGACGAGTCAGTTGAGTCAGAGTTTGACGACAACTTAGCTGAATTAATAGAAGATTCTGAATTATCTGTAATAGCTAGTAACTTAGTAGATGGTATAGAGAAAGATAAATCTTCAAGAGAAGATTGGGAAAAAACTTATACAGATGGCCTAAAATATTTAGGCATGAAGTTTGACGAACAAAGATCACAACCCTTTGAAGGTGCAAGTAACGTTACCCATCCTTTATTGGGAGAAGCAGTTACAACTTTTCAAGCTCAAGCATACAAAGAACTCTTACCATCAAACGGACCTGTAAAAACTCAAGTAATAGGTCTTTATGATTCAATAAAAGAAACTCAAGCACAACGAGTCCAAGACTTTATGAACTATCAAATTGTTCATGTAATGGAAGAGTTTGATGAGGAGTTAGATCAGATGTTGTTCTACCTTCCGTTAGCAGGGTCAGCTTTTAAGAAAGTCTATTACGATGATAATTTGGGCAGAGCTGTTTCTAAGTTTATTGCTCCAGAAGATTTAATTGTTCCTTATTACACAACAGATTTAGAATCTTGCCAACGCATTACTAATGTTATAAAGATGTCTGAGAACGAAGTAAAAAAATTACAAGCGTCAGGTTTTTATAGGATGCTTGATTTACAAAACAGTCAAGGAGAAAATCAATTTTCAGAAATAAAAGAAGAAATAAACAAGCTTTCTGGGATGCAACCAACATACGATTCAGATGACTTGGTTGTTTTATATGAAGTACATTGCAATTTAGATTTAGAAGGATTTGAAGATACTGACGAAGAAGGAGATTTTACAGGAATTAAACTGCCTTATATCGTAACAATAGACTCTAACAATCAAGAAATATTATCTATTAGAAGAAACTATAAAGAAGAAGATACTTTAAAAAATAAAGTTGAGTATTTTGTTCATTTTAAATTTCTACCAGGTTTAGGATTTTATGGGTTTGGTTTAACTCATATGATTGGTGGTCTTTCAAAAGCGTCTACATCTATATTGAGGCAGTTAATTGATGCGGGTACCCTTGCTAACCTACCTGCTGGGTTTAAGACAAGAGGTATTAGGATTAGGGATGAGGACACCCCTATTCAGCCTGGAGAGTTTAGAGATGTAGATGCCCCTGGTGGGTCTTTAAGAGAATCTATTCAACCATTACCATTTAAGGAACCTAGCAGTACGCTACTTTCTTTGCTTGGATTACTAGTTGATTCAGGTCAAAAATTTGCATCTATAGCTGAAATAAATACAGGTCAAGGCAATCCAAACGCTCCTGTTGGTACAACAATGGCCTTGTTAGAAAGGTCTACAAAAGTTTTATCTGCAATTCACAAAAGAATGCACAACGCTCAAAGAAAAGAATTTAAATTACTTTCTTCTATCTTTCAAGAATACTTACCACCTGAATACCCTTATGTTGTAGGAAATCAACCTGCCCAAATAAAACTAGAAGACTTTAACGATCAAGTTGATATTGTTCCAGTAAGCAATCCAGACATATTTAGTACATCACAAAGAATAGCTATGGCTCAAGAGATGATGCAGTTAGTTCAATCTAACCCAGAAATACATGGTCCGAACGGAATATATGAATCTTATAAAAGAATGTACGCAGCTATTGGTGTAGATAATATTGAACAAATACTAATACCGCCACCTAGTATGGAGCCAACTCCTATAGAGGCTGGTATGGAAAATAATGCCTTGTTAATGGGTCAGCCAGCTCAAGCATTTATGCAACAAAATCATGATGCTCATATTGCAATACATATGTCATTATTAAACACTCCTCCTGTTCAAATGAATGCTCAAGTGCAAGCTTTAATACACGCTCACATTATGCAACATTTGCAAATGAAAGCTGATGTAATTGCTTTGGGTCAAATGCCTCAAGATGCTAAAGCACAATATGAACAATTAAATGCTCAAGCTCAACAAACCGATCCTGCCAATGCTGCGCCTATGTTGGCACAAGCAAATGATATATTGGCTCAATTTTCTTCTCCAATACTTGCGGAGATAATGATGGAGTACACTCAAAAAGTTTCAGCCCCACAAGATGAAGATCCATTAGTCAGTATTAGAAAGCAAGAGTTAGCATTAAAAGGACAACAACTACAACAAGATCAAGAACAGTTTAGAATAGATCAACAAAGAAAAGAAAAAGAATCTAGGTCTAGATCTCAAATTGATGTTGGTAAGATTGATTCGCAAGAAGATATTGCTGAAATGAAAAATCAAACAACTTTAGATAGAATGGCTCAACAAAAAGAAATGCAATTAAGAACTTTGGCCAATAAAAATTCTTCTTAAAAAACTTGCAAAATAGTCCTACATACAACAAACTTAGCAAATGTTAAATATAACTAAAGTTAAAAATCAAAAAACTCCAAAAGTAATGAAAAATAAATGCTCTTATGGTAGTAAAGGAACTGTTCCTTTAAAAACTAAAGCAGGAACTTTTTCGGCAAGCACATCTGCTACACCAGGAATGGGTAAAGGAAAGTCTAGAGGTCTAGGCGAAGCTTCATATGGCGGTAAGTTTTCTGGCGTTTATTAATGTCAGTTATTTGGATACGAGATAAGTATTTTAAAGAACTAAAACAAAGACAAGAAGATATAACAAATACTCTTTTGTCTGGTGTTAAAAGTTTTGACCAATACCAACATCTGCTTGGACGTTACAGTTCTCTAGTTGAAGCAGAAAATTTATTTAGAGAACTGCTAGGAAAGGTAATACAAGATGACGAAGAGCAAAGTAATAGTTCCTGATCATATAGCCAGGGAATTCGAAGAAAAATCAAACAACAAATCTACTAAAGAATCAGAGCTTGATAAAGCTTTTGTTAACGCAGAAGAAAGAGTTCTTGATCCTACGTTAGTAGACAGCACATTAATAGATAGAATGCCTTGTCCGTCAGGATGGCGAATGTTAATTCTTCCTTACAGGGGTAAGGGGGTTTCAAAAGGTGGAATCGTTTTAACCAAAGAATCAGTAGACAGAGAGGCACTTGCTTCTGTTGTTGCTTATGTTATTAAGATGGGTCCGCTTTGTTATAAAGATAAAGCAAAATTTGGAGAAATACCTTGGTGTCATGAGAAACAATGGGTATTAATTGGTAGGTATGCTGGAGCTCGTTTTAAATTAGGCGATGATGCAGAATGCCGTATTATTAACGATGATGAAGTTATTGCGACTATTAAAGATCCCGATGACATTGTCACGCTTTAACTTGAGGAAATCATGCAAGAAGAATTAACAAAAGAATTAGTAGAAGAAAATAGTCAGGTTGATGAAGGCGAAGTTATAGAAATAGAAACTTCTGAAGATTCATCTGATGAAGTTGAATCTGAAGTTGTAGAAAACGAAGACGTTAAAACGGAAGATGAGTTAGTAGACTATTCTGATAAAGTTCAAAAAAGAATTGGTAATCTAACCAGACGTTTAAGAGAAGCAGAAAGAGGCCAAGAATCGGCTTATGAGTATGCAAAAAGACTTAGGGATGAAAATAGAAATTTAAAAACACATACATCTAGTTTAGATAAATCTTATTTAGACGAAGCAGAAAATAGATTAAAGTCTCAAAAAGCACAAGCTATATCAGCATTAAAAAATGCTCATGAAGTTTCAGATTTTGACAAGGTAGCAAAAGCTCAAGACATTTTAGCTAAGATAGCAGTTGAAGAAAATAAAGTTGTTTCTTCTAAACAAAGATTAGCTTCAGCCCCTCAAGTACAAGAAAATGATAATTTTGAACAAATCTATCAACCACAATCACAACCTATTCCAGACCCTAAAAGTGAAGATTGGGCAGAGAAAAATTCTTGGTTTGGTGACGATGAAAGTATGACATTAGCAGCTTTTAATATTCATAGAAAATTAATAGAACAAGAAAGCCTTGATCCCGCGACAGATGCCTACTATACTGAAATAGATCGCAGGATGCGTGAGGAATTTCCTCATAAATTTTCAGAAGGCAAAGAGGTTAAATCTAAGCCCCAACAAAAGGTAGCTTCTGCGAATAGAGCTGATGGTAAGACTGTCGGCAAAAAACAAATTAGATTGTCGCCATCTGAAGTTCAAATGGCAAAACGTCTTAACGTACCTTTAGAAGAGTACGCAAAATATGTTAAAAGGTAAACTTATGACAGATAAAAAAGAATTAAACGAATCAATAGATGCGAAAGCATCAACTGAAAACAGAACATCACGTTCTGCGGATACTCGAGCAGCCTCAACCGCTCGCAAACCTTGGCGTCCCCCATCTATGTTGGAGACACCACCTGCACCTGAAGGTTATACCTACAGGTGGATAAGAGCCGAAGTTGTTGGTCAGGATGATAAGAAGAATATAATGTCTAGATTGCGTGAAGGTTTCGACCTTGTTCGTGTCGAAGAGATTGGAGACTTTGAACTTCCTTCGATTGATAATGGAAAGCACGCAGGTGTCGTATCCGTGGGTGGTTTGCTTTTGGCCAAGATTCCAAATGAAACACGAGATGAAAGAAACGCCTTTTTCAATAACCGTGCACAATCGCAGCAAGATGCGATTGACAATGATCTAATGAAGGAATCTGATCCAAGTTCTCCGATGTTAAAACCTCAGAGAACATCAAGCGTAACTTTTGGCGGTGGTAAAAGAAGTTAATTTTTTTACTGCTTTAACAATTTTTAAATTATAAAGGTATAACAAATGGCAAATACAAATGCTCCTTTCGGTTTAAAACCAATTGGAAAATTGGGCTCGGGATATAATTCCACAGGAACAACCGAGTACGATATTCTAACTGGTACAACTGGAACAATATATACAGGCGATCCAGTAAAAATGGTCAACACAGGCGGCATTGCCGTTGCTGCTGCTGGCGATCTTTTACTAGGAGTCTTTCAAGGCTGTCACTTTACTGATTCAAGCGGAGATAAAATTTTCTCTCCTGTTTGGACAACATTGACAGCAACCAGCGACTGCAAAGCAGCCGTTGTCGACGACCCAGACGTTTTGTTTGAAGTCCAATCAGCCGCAACAGGCAGTCTTACCCAAACCGAAATCGGTTT
>Ga0209535_1001258_pt1 | contig 17395 bp, 15 predicted proteins | sample LinPmetageLP28_FD_184041 | JGI IMG/M metagenome (GOLD analysis project Ga0209535, IMG submission 184041) | Marine viral communities from the Pacific Ocean - LP-28 (SPAdes) (version 2) | ecosystem: Environmental > Aquatic > Marine > Oceanic | place: Pacific Ocean | collected 2009-08-22 | reverse complement strand
TTTTGAGTTTTGCCTATATATAAAAGTTTGTTGCGAATTGTGTCCTTTGTGTCCTTTTTGATTCTTTTTGATTCTTTTTTAATAAATAAATAATAATAAATAAATAATTAATCACTATCAGTATAATCCGTATCACTTGCTACATACGACCCTTCACTTTGAAAATAATCCTTTGGTATAATCACAGGTGGTTCGGTGCGGAAGGAGGCGGACGATTGATTGTAAAATCCCCCTACCATGGGTGCAGTTTCATTTGCTTCCGCAATTGCTACCTCTTGTGGTTGTAATTCTTGTGGTAATCCCAATTGTATATTGTTTCTTGTAATAAGATATATTACCGAACTATATGGTGATAGGTTTTTAGGTGTCCCAAGATTACTTGTATATATTTTTGTTCTTATAGAAGTTATTAAACAATCTTCTTCCATCGTATAGGAAATTGATGAGCCGCCCAAATCAAATACGAAATTGAAACTATGAAAATTGCGGCTGCAAATACCAATAACTGGTAGTTTATCTCCAGTAAGATTACCATAAAACTTCTTTGTAGGGAAATCACTACCTATGAAATAATATGGGTCAGCCCCTTTCTGGGGAACAGACACCGCAAAGAAATCGTCCGTATCTACTTCCACAAAGAATTGAACCACAGGTGCTACGTTTAAACAATTACTGGCTACTGGATTCGTACCATTAACGGCTGTGCTTACTTTGGGTGCTACGCGAATTGCACTACCGCTTTGTTCTTTTGGTGTTTTATATATAAATAAATTACTTACTGTATTAAAACTATTATTAAAGTCGCTCAACTGTGATGAGGTAAAACCAAGTATATCGAGAAACTGTTGTCCGAGTGTAGAGATTTCTTCCTGGGTTTCAGTATCATATAACCAGTTATCTCCAGGCAAAGGGTCGCCAAAGTTGGCTTGTGTGAAAGCATCACCATTTAATTTATTAATATATATACCACATAGTTGTCCTATTATTTTACCAATAGGTTTCATATTTATTATTGCCGAGGGTATTGCGTCGTCAATTCCAAACTCTTGCTTACTTCCATCATTAGGCTCATGAGGTCTGATAGGTGTATATAGACTATTTAAAGAAAAACGATTCTTACCTTCTTCCCAACTGAATGTAGGATTATTTGCTCCACAAAATATTTTACACCCACCCCCATATGATAATAGATTTCTATTTAATCTGTGTCTATAATTTATTATACCATTATTAAATGGTGTATCACCATAAGCCGCTACATTACCTAATTGGTCGCGCAGCATATCAACACTACCTACGGCTCTTCTTATTTGGTTATCCCAACTACTTCCAGCAGGGGGCGGAATGGTAATAGCAAAGTCAGCATAAGATAAAGCACCGCCAGTAAGCCGCGCCAGGTGTGTTTCTTTGATTGTATTTAAAGGAATTGGATTATATGGGATTGTATAAAATCTGGAATGAGAACCTAATACAGTTCCATATCCACTTTGATTATCGGACATCTTCCTAACTGTTGTTCCGTTATAAGGTCTTGCCTTTTCCAACTGTTCTGTATCCCAGTAAAACTCACTAGTACCAGGGGTAGCAACAGAACAATCATAGGTAAAAAAAGTATCAGTCAATTCGGCAGTAGATTCTCCCAGATTTGTTCTTGACGCTACTTGAGATGTGATGGGACTAAACGCATATGATACATCAGGTATGTAGGTATGTAGATAGTTGCCATTTACAATTGACGGCTCACTTGGAAAGGCTCTCTCCATTACCCCCACATTTGTAGGTATATTGAAGGTAGTTGTATCACCTACTCGTTCTCCTAATTGTTCTGCGTATTCGTCAGGTCTTAGATGTAGTTGTGTATTGATTGTTTCTGCCATTTGTTCTTCGGTGTAAAACCCAGCAGGTATTTTTACTTTTGCTATACTTTCTTTTATCATAAGCATATCGGTCGCCCATGCTTTGGGATTAATAGTTCCAAATCCTCTATCTTCTCTAATACTTTGACCTCTTTGAACTTTAACAAAACAATTAGCATCTGTGGTTTTATTGAAATGCACTACCCAACTTCCTCTTCTGTTATTTGGTGCTGGATTACTCGCAGGCTCATTATAGGTTGTAAATACATAATTAGCACCTACAACAGATACTGTTGCTATTTCAACCCATGTCTTACTAAAGACCCCATCAAAGAAATTGAGGTCAGTTTCATTCCAAAGCATAAAACAATCACCAGGTGCTGGCACGAACTTTGCTACAAATGGTGCTGATGCTACAGTTATCGTATGTGTTCCTGCGACAAGATTGGCGGCTAATGTGGTTTTAACTATTTGTGTAGCAAAAGAAAATACAGTAGAACCAGTATCTTTTTCTTGAAAATGGATACTATTAATACAGTTATTATAACCACAATATTCGTATGGATTACCTATTCTATTAGCACTTGTTCCTGCTGTAGGCCAAGTGCGAAATCCATTAGGACTGCTATAACAAATAGGTTGAAAGCCCTCATTATTCGCATCAACACTACCACTCGGGCCGAATGCTGCTGGTAAGTCGCTACTGCGGAAGTCAGCAGAATTAACTTTGTCTTGTGTAGGGACTTCGGCTCTATAATTTATATTTTGAGGCATACCACATAAATCGTATCCATGCCTGAGTGAGGTGTTCGCTGGATTTGCGTTTAATGTGCTACTACTTGTAGCCGAATCTCTGTCCCATTTATTATTAGTGTAGTGTCTTGTTTTATACGCGCTTTCTTTTAACTGTCGCGACCATTCAAAATAAACTCTGGGTATTCTACCTGCTTGACCTGATAAGTAGTTGGGGTCATTTTCCGATACATATTCGCCATTACATAATTTTATTACATCTTCTTTATTCATAATCATATAAGCCCCAAGACATGCTGGCACACCACCCATCATACCGTATGTTTCGCTACCTATAGGTCTAAATTGAGTGAGTAGTCCAGTATCATACATATATCCTTCATACGTAGAAAGACAAGCAAACTTCTCAGTAGCAGTCGCATTACCACCTGAGCCACCAGATCCGCCAGCAGGGGTAAAGTTATGCCATTGTAGATTAGAATTACCTCTAAATCTTGCTGTTAATTCTCCTGTAAATTGTCCTGCTCCAGTTCCTGGGGTAGTTAGTTCAAAAGACCCAAACCTAGTGCAACCTGTATATGTGCCGTTCCAAGGAAAGGAAAGCCCCTGAGCCTGACCGAACCCTACCTCTGCTGGTGTGGGGTCAGTTTTAAAACTTGATGGTGCTACTTGATTTTTTTTATTTGTTATAGCATTATAATTTTGAAGTTGAGGAACACCACTATTATTACCTCCACTGTATCCTCCATTACTTGATGTTGTGCTTGTTAGATTTTGATTTAATGCTCCATTAATATTATTGAAAGATGGATTGACTTGATAATTATACTCATTTATTCCTGCTCCATGCGGAACTTTAAAATAACTAGTACCAGTTTTATCTGGAACCATCGTGCTTGCGTTAGTCATAGTGCCAACCCTATCTGTTGCGTTGTTAGCCCAGCCTGTATTATTTATTGATGCTGGACTTATCCAGTCTGTTGCGTATATCTCATAGCAATCTGTAGCATAACCACATATATTTTGTTTCATAGGTCTCACCGCTACAATTCTACCTATCAGTGATTGAGCGCCACTCTTTAAATTAGCAATCCCTATTCTATTACTATCACCTGCGATTGTTCCGACATTCGGCGATGTATATGTTGCTTTTGCTCCAGAGCCCCAGTGGTTTTCAAAGTATCCATTACCTTCATCATCAAGCCACCCTGAACTTTGGGCTATATCTACTGTTGTTATATACATACCAGGTTTAGGAACGCCATTCATGAATCCTGCTTGTCCTGGTGTTGGATTATCTACAAGGTCTGCGTATCTGTTCGTTTCATAAACATCTGGATTTGGTAATGGTCTATCTACTAATTTTTTAAAACCAGTATGAACTGGTAATATAAACTTTTTTACAATTTGAGAAATATATAATTCTTGAGGAATTGAATTGAACTTAAAACCATTATAACTCTCCCTACCTAAAGCGGTAGAACCAGCACCTACCCATTTAAAGACATCTGTCTTATAATTTATTCCCCAATTCTGTTGTATATCGTTTTGAGGAAAAAAGGCTGTTCGCCCATCACCTAAAATACCAGTTAGTCCTGCTGATGGATTTGATGTAAAACTGCCTGTGGATACAGGGTCGCTGTAAGCATTCACATCACCAGTGGGGTAGGTAAAGTTGGCTACATTTGGATTGGTATCTGCGTTGCTTATAAAGTTAAGTGGCGGTTCTATTCCTGTCGCATCTGTAGATGATGCTATATCGGATACACTTGCCAGATTTATTAAATTATCTTCTGTGCCACCATTTGTCGCAAAAGTATTTAAATCAAGGTAGGGGCTAAACTGTATGTTTAAAGAACGGTCTTCAACAACTTCCAATTCTTCACCGCTGTTCCCTTCATGCACGAATGAGCCAAGAATGCGTATGTTGTCGCCTTTGCGAACTTGTATCCCATCGGAGAACTCATTTATCCATTCGCTCTCATCGACAGATACAACTGATGTATTCCTGGCACATTCGTATGCTTCACTTTGATAAGTAGCCATATAATATTATACAAAGATATTCTTTAATGTTCCAGTTTCAAATAACAATATAAAAATATACCTAATATTACAACAGTTATAACTATGGCTACAACACATATATCCATATAAATATGGTTATATAATGATAATTAAATGATTTAATAAATAAAATTGAGTTTGAAATATCATATATATTTTTTATTAACACATCAAATCACTATGGGTTTTGACGATATGTGGTATGACGAGCAAGTTTGCGAACAACTCATTACTCTCATAATAAATAATAAAGAGACCTTCACTTATTATTGTGAAGAATTAGGTAATAAAGATATAGTAAAAGTTAAAGAGTTTCTTAAACTATGTGAAGAAGAAAAATGCTACAACGGATACTCTACAGCATTTCATATGCTCTTTGGTGCTATGAGGTGTGTTTGGGAAGGGTCTTGTCCTCTTGGAAATGTAAATGAAGATAGATTAAAAGTATTTATTAGAGAGAGTTTATTGGATTTGGATATGTATAAAGACCTGATGGATAAAAATGTATCGTACCAGATTACAATAGAAAAATTAGAGGAATTACAGATAGAGTTAGAGAAAATGAAAGAAAGAGAAGATAAAAAATTAAGCGTCGGAAACATCAAGCCCGAGTGAGCGTATGATAAGACTTCGTCTATAACATATATAAAAGGTTAAGTTAATCTCGGATAAAGCACTTGCGGCAGCACCACCATTACCTGCCGATCGTGCTAAGGCGAGTCTCGCATAGTTAAACTCAATAGGGGCTGAGCCAATACGAAGACCGTTTCCAGGCATACTGCCAGCCGACCTCATCGTGTCTAAGTTAAGACCTATTACATTTTGTTCTCCTGCGAGATATCTACGAGTTCTACCTTGATTGTGATTGACGGTTAAAGCACCATTCTGCCACGAACCATCTATCAACTGGCGTGTTGCCGAAGTATTGAAAGCACTTGTATTGTAGTATGCCTGAGGACAATTCCAGTTGCCACCTATCTGTGATAAGTAATTGTGTGCTGTCGCTACATTTTCTATATCTTTATCATAAACTCGATTGTTGTTAATAAAGAAATTGTATTGTTCTCCTAAGACCTGAGTAGATTTGAACTGATTGAGGGCAGCGTTTCTATGAATGGCTATCTGGTTAAGGTCTCCGTTTCTTTCAGCATTACCAATAGCAGTTCTGGTATCATATTGTTTTACTACATATATTTTTTTTACTTCTTTTTGAGCCATACCTATAATATGATTACTATCGACACGCTGAGTTAAATCAGCAGCGCCACCTGCGACGACACTTCCTGCGGGATTAACACCACGAGTGATGACGACCTCCGAGAAGTCAAGACGCATACCACCACCACTATTTACAGCATCGTATATTTTTTCTCTTTCAGCATCGTCATAGTGAATATAGTCAAGTATCATATTGGGTGTAGTCATCTGGACAAGACCTTGATTAGTTCTTGCTGGAGTATGTAAGGCACTATCTGGGATTGTGCTATCAATAACAACATTCTCTACAATATCATTAGCAGCGACGCTCGCATCACCGCATGGCGCCCATTCAATCTCAATCTCGGTTTGAGCCATAGCCATAAGAGGAAGTTTGTTCTCGGAAAAAAACTCGAACAGGTCAGCAAGTCTTATTACAACTTCGGGCCCCTGGCCAGCAGTTTGGCGAAGGCATAAAGGTCTTTGGGTTGTGTGAGTGTTCTGTGCGTTGCCGAAGTACGACCTACCGAATGATGAACCCTGGTCGAGTTCAGGATTGAGCAACTGTTGGAACTGTAAGACACCACTACTGGTTGCGATTTTGGCAGGTGCGATGCGGTTCTCAAAACGATTTTTAGAATAGTGTCTGCTATCTAAAACACCTTCTTTAACATCTTGCGAGGCATAGCCGCTTTTGAGTGTAGCATACATACCAGCATTCTCTACCTGTGAAAGGATTTGACCTCCACATCGGCAAGTAATACGCTGGACACAGCCAAGACCTCCAGCCCATACATTATAGGTTGTAGCAAAGTCGGCTTCAGTAGGGTTGGTTAATTCAAAAGTAATGGCTGCGTTTCCGCTATCAAGAACACCTTTTGCTGGAAGAACGAAAACAGTTCTACCACCAGTAGCGGTGTTAAAACTATGAGATACAGGCTCAAGAATATTTGTTTCAAGGTTTATATCTACTTGTCTTCCGAGTGGTGCATTTCTAAGAATATCTGGGGCATTCACAGGTGTCGCAGTTATAGTCTGTTCGGTCATATTTTTATAAGATAAAACAATATTTTATTTTCAATCTCAATCTAAATATATTTATTTAACATTCTGGCATATATACTATCTAATGAGTAAGGCACAATTTGATTATCATAGATGTTGCGCTTTTTTAAGTTCCCACGCCAAAAGTGTAGTGTATATCCCTCATGTTCCCATCTATCACAGTAGGGGACACCATATTTTTCTTTAGGATCTCCTACAAATAGTTCTTTACAATTCCACCAATCTATACCATTAAAGTAGTAAGGTTCCATTATATATTTTTCATAATTATATTTTTCAATAAGTTTTCTTGCGATTCGCATATACTTTAAGTTATCTTTGTTAGTTCCTTTATCTTGATACTCTATGCATTTCTTAAATAATTCTTTATAAAAAGGTGAGCCTTGGGGTGCTTTCAAAAAGTTAATATTCATTACTGATGGTTCTTTTAACTTATATGCTCCTTTCTGTATAGTTCTTTCCGAGGCGAAGATATACTCTTTATCTAATAGTTCTTTTGTAAAAGGTCTTAAACATACCATATCCATATCTACCCATATCCCTCCTTTATCGTGTAAAAGTTTATACCTAAAAATGTCGGAAAAAGGTAGATAACTTTCTTTTAATTTAAATATTAAATCTTCTTCCATAATCTCATTTGCGTCTTTAACTCTAGTACCAACTGGAAGAGCATCTGTAAGGCTCTTATCGTAAGTATATAAATAAAAATCAATATCATTTTTCAAAAAAGATTTAATACAAAGTATTTCTAACTGTGTAAGTTTCCCTATCCATAGACTTTGGACGGCTACCATATATATACACACGAGAATTATTTTTAAATAATTTTATTATCGTTGGACATCGATGCCCTGAGGTGAAAGCATAAGAGTATTCTTATTTAAGAAGTAAAGAGTTGCGGCTTGGGCTGTGGCTGATGTGCCGTCAATACTATTAGCAACATTAACACCATTACTGATTCTTAACTGATTAGTTGCCGAAGTTTGAAGTTCAAAACTGAAAACAGTCTGTTGGAAATTAGTTCCAGAACCATAAGCGTCATATAGAATGGCGCAACCCATGGCTGTTCCAGGTGTTGTCCCATCGCGCCCAGAGTTCTGCGATTTATCTACAGCACCCGCCGACCAGTTATTATAGGCAAGCATACAGTTCTTAACTTTATTATATCTATCTGTAAGGATACCCTCAAGGTAGTTTCTAACTATATCAGCATTTACACTATATGTATGATTAGAGAATAAGTTAGAGGCAACAGATTTGGCTACATTATTGTTCTGCTGCGATACAGTCTGTAGGCGATACTGAAGTGGGTATAAAGCACCATTTCTGGAATATCTTAACTGTTGGATTTCTCCAACACCACCAAGACGACAACTGTTAAAGTTTTGATTACCTAAATCACTCGCAGTAATAAATGATGTAAGACTGGCTGCGACGCGTGAAAGACCAGGGGTCATGGCAACAACACCACTACTACTATTTACAGTTTGGAACATAGAAGACCATGTGTTAAAGTTAAACTGTGAAACTCCTCCTGCTGGCATGTTCGGTGCGCCAGTCATCTCATAGACAGGCACGGTAAGAACTAAGTCGGACAAGTTATAGGTTGCTTGATTGGCGGAAGCAGATGTTCCGAAGACAACACCAGAGTCGCTTCTTAATAGGATTTCAATAACCATACCACCTTGACCAGTTGAGGATGATAGGTCGATATCTTCCCCGCTGTTGAGGATACCACAATAGAGAGGTGTTGAAAAATCACAGCCTCTCTGTGAAGCCGCTGGGACTACACCATTTGTGTTAAACCCTTGATAAGTATTTAAAGTAGGTCTTGTTAAAGGGGTGGTGCCATGCTGGTTAGCGTAGTGTGAAAGTTTGGTTTCATATTCTTTAGAACTCATACGACCTGAAGTAATAGATGGCACGAGCCTATTATAATTCGTGCATCGCTCTAACACAGAATTGAGTCTTTTTGATGAGATGGTAATAGTTTCGATACACTGGTTAAATCCTGTAAAACCATCAAGAAAGTTGGTATCACCAGCAGTCAATTCGGTTGTTCCTGCTGCCCCCTGCCTAGCAGTAAATCTACCTGAGATTCTTAAAGCACCGCCGTCCATCAATAGTGGGGCATTTGATGATGAGATATCGAACTTAATTAGAGGTAAGCCATTCTTGAACGAATATACACCACCGCTCGATGCATTGACTGGGTGTAGTTGGAGAAATCTTTTCCTTAAATTGCCGACATTAGAACTTCGTATAGACATTTTATATAATAAACAAAATATAAAAATAGTCCATAAAATCAAAAAAAATAAAAGGGAAATATTTGATATTTTAATATACCGATATTACATAAATGCTCGATGTACGAAGGTTTCAACTCAAGTTTATCACATACGATAGAATCATAAGGAATGTAAGAAACATCTTTAACCAATTCTACTATTGGGTGTATAATATACCCACTATACATAATTTTCGCTCGTATCTCCAGGGGCAAGTCGTTCCACCCTGCCATAAGATAGATTAAGATTTTAGAAGATAGGTATTACACCTTCCACAACATATATATCGGACTTCACCTGTATCGTGGTCGTGGTCAAGGTGTTTATCATTCCTTTTAACATATTCTTTATCACATACCCAACAATGGGTTTGTTTAATATATACTTCAAATAGAGCATCATAGTCAGTATCTATGATACCATGGCTTTTCCAATTCTTTATAGTATTAGTCTTATAATGTTTAGGACTGGTTTTTTGATATTCCTTTATTTTTTCTTTATTATTTTCATAATACTTTCTATCGGCTTCTTTTCTATCATACACCATCACACAAAATAATTTGTTTTAATTTTTTAAATTAAATCAATTTTATATTTAATAAGAAAATAAGACCATATTAATCAATTAATAATATATACTGACCCCATTCATAGATACAGATAGTGTGCGGACGTGTATCAGGAAGTTCTTGAGTAATTTAGTCATATTTGAGTTAGCATTATAGTTGAGATACAAGAGGCAAGACTTCGCTACCAGATTTTGACTTGTGCCTACACCAGCACCAAGGGAACGACCGACAAGCCACATTCCTGGTTCCAGGGCATTAAAATTGGTTCCTGCGGTTTGATACTGGGCAGGATTTTTAGTTATGAACTGGAGATTCTTAACTGCTATGTTAGATGACCTTAAAGCCTTTTCTAATTCAAATCTGTGGAAAGCACCAGGACAAGACCCTAACCTCCATGGATATACACTACGGTCTTGAGGTGTATCAATAATCGGTGGATTAATTTCTCTCAATAAAGACACGCGCCGATCAGGCTGTAATTTGTTATCGATTTGATATTCGTACTCGGAAGCATTTAAGTATTGACCTTGTAAGAAATTACTTGTGGTTAAAACATCTGTATTATTTTGACTTGTTGGAACTGATAGAATACTTTTTACTCTTGATAAATCTACTGATAAAATATTTGTAGATGTAGTTTGAGAAGCAGGAATAGCATTATCTACATTTGTATATGATACGATGTCCTGATTGTATTGTCCTTTAGCAATCGCACTTGAGATTTGCGAGACTACGGCTGGGGGTGGGATAACTTTTTGTATAACTAATCTGGGATTATTAACAGAGTATCCAAAACTTCCATGTGTAGCAAGTGGGGCATCATTCACACCTAACTGATGTAAGATAGGGGTAGTAGCACCACCAACACCTCCTGCGGTAAGGTCGGCATCTACGACAATACAAAGTTTGCCTCTATCACCTGCTGTTGCGTAAGTTTCATCAAGAACGGCAATAGATACGATATTACACACAACACCTACACCTACGGCAAAGGTCGGCGCATTAACAATATCGCCCGCCCCAGACACTCGGATTTGCTGACCAACTCTAAATGGACAATTGTTAAGTGTGTTTAACTGTTGCTGACCTTCAAGTGGCACTTCACCATTTGAGGGAACAATACCAGTGGCTAAAGCCCCACCAGGAACATTAAAGGTTGATTGCTGGGAAAGTATTAAAGTCCTTCTTGGGACGGCTCCTGGTGCCCCACCACCTGCCGCATCAATAGTATCGAGTTCATAACTGTTAAGGTTATCACCGTTTGATGCTACACGAAGACATCTAAGTGCATCCTCAAGTATGACTTCTACTTCAAGTGGCATAACCATTGCTGGGTGGGAACGAGGGTTTGTGAAAAGACCACCTAGAAGTGGAAGACAAACCTTTCTTCTTAAGGGTTTCCAACAATCTGCGGCAGCCTGTAATCCTTGTGCTGCGACAATCGGCCCAGCAACTGGGGGGATAACTTGGTTGTTTGTATTATAAGGATTGTCTTGTATCATGTAGGAGTTAGCACAACCTTCAAGACGACTTCTGCGATTCATAGCACCTTCAGTTAAAGTTGCGTTGTAATGGATATTAGCATAAGTGTTATAGTTTCTTAACTCCTCTAAAACTCTGCCTTCACTTCTTATAGTTAATCTATTGATAAGATTTTGAGCGCCAGCCATGCGGTCTAACTGTAAGCACGGCTGATGATTATTACCGACTGTTCCGTTGGCGGCATCGGATGCTTGTGCTGGATTTTCTAAAAGGATTTCACACTCAAGATAAGAGTTCGCTAAATCTACGAAACCAGCATTACGTGGGATATCAAATCGAACTATACCGTTCTCTGTAAATTGTGTTCCATTTCTACAAGGGATTTTGAAACTATCTTGACCGATTTGAATGGCATCGCTTTTTGGTTTAAACATTTTATATATTTATAAAATAAAAAAATAAATTAAAGGAATTATAATTAAATTAAAGATTATGATAATCACTGGAATCTATTACTGGTGCGCTGTCGAAGGCTACCCCCCCACCCAGACCTTGGGGCATTTGAGGTTGTGCTGGTGGCTTGATGCTCTCCTCTTGTTTGGATTGACTCGCAGACTTTATTAATTGATAGGCACCGATTCCTGCCATGGCTAACTCGCCAAAACCTGGAACTAAGGCTGCTCCGCCTTCTTCGGCTGCGGCTTCTCCTCCTTCTTCTGCTATTGCATCTAGTCCTGTTTCTTTTGCTAAATCACCTCCAAGTGTTTCGCTTTCTTCTGCTACTTCTTTTGCGTCTGCTACATTGGTTGCTTTTGTTATACCACTTTCTCCTGTGGTTTCTTCTACCGCCGCATCTTCTTTAGATTCTTCACTCGGCGCGATTCTCTCTACATTTTGAGTAATAGTACGAGGTTGCTGTAAAGGTTCGTCTGATATTTCTGGTTCGGCTCTCGAGGGTTCTGGGTCAGGTTGAGCGAGTCTTTGTTGCGCTCGACCCTGTGATGTGCCATAAGCCCCTCTTGGTCTATCTGCGAGTGCCGTTTCAGGGTCAATCGTTCTTGTAGTTCCAGTAGAAGCAGGTAGTCTTTCTTCTAACGCCTCAGCAGACCCACCCAGTTCCTCCGATACTTCAGGTTCTGGTTCTCGTGCTGGTGCTTTTCCTTTACTACTACCAGGTGCTCGTGCCTGCTGTGAGGGTGTGGGTCTAATTTGACTTGCTCGCTGTAAGGCTTGTTGAAAGGGCGATGCTTCTTCGGCTGCTCCAGCCTCTTCTGGTGGGGTTTGTCCTGCTTCTCTAAACTCTTGTAGTCTTTGCTGTCTGGCTGCTTCTATTTGAGGTGGTGCTACTCTTGATACAGGTTCAAGGCTGTCTGTTGCTTGACTACTTGTTATCCGCGCGTCCTGTCTAAATACATCTCCTAATGTAGAACGTCCAGGCTGAAATGATTGTGCTTCTTCTTCTCTTGCTAACGATTGACTTATTCTACCGAAGTCGGAGGCTTGACTAACTTCTGGCTCAGTTCCAAGACCTACTCTTTCATCATAAGGGTCGCCTAACTTGCTGGTGTCTATGTTCCCTTGTTCGTCAAAGAGTCCTCTTTGGGTTCTTTGAGGTTGTCTCGCCACTAGGCTTGATGGGGTTTCCGACCCTCGTGTTAATCCGCCATAGGCTTTTGAGAATGGCGCGCCACCTCTTAAGCCTGTTGCTACATTCCCTACATCGGATAGTAGTTCAGGCTCGGCACCGAAGTCTGGGGTTTCACCTATACTGTCTTTTATCTGTCCTCCTTCTATGTTAAACCTTCCTGTCTGTAGCCCTGCTCGTATATTATCATTTGATAAATATTCAGGGCTATAAGGTATGCCGTCTTCATCTACTGTTCCCTTAGGTAGTGCTGCTTTCATATCGTCAGTCATATTGCGGTATGCTCCACTTCCTATTTGTCTTACTTCTTGTGTTAAATTGTTGCCTATCCCACCTAATCTTGTTGTAGTAAAACCGTTTTTAAATACACCTTGTGCTACATCTTCCGCACTAGTGTTTGCCAATTTATCAGCAGCACTTGATAGGTTTTCTACAGAAAAGCCTTCACCTCCACCCAGATTTTCAGTTGCTTCGTCTATAGCACTTTGTCCTCTTGACTTAAGGTCTTCAACTGTTTTTCCTATATTACTACCTCGGAACGCTTTATATTTGTCGGATATAGCCTGTGTTAAACCACTTCTGGCGGATAGATACTTAAGACCTTTAATACCTAATGGGGCAGAAAGTTCTAATGCCTGGACTCTCTCACCACCTATGGCTGTGCTGAGTGATGCTTTGCCAAGATTATAGGCGGTGCTTGCTCCATTATACATTTCTTTTTCTAAATCAAAATTATTTATTCTTTGTTGTATCTCTTCTCTTCTATCTTGTAGCCCCTCTGCCTGATTTTGTAGTGCCTGTAGTGTTCTACTCATAATACTATATAATGAGATAAAACTTTTTGTTATCTTTTTTCTAAAAAGATATATTTAATCAGTTTTTTGGTTATCACCAATTTTACCTTTATTGATTTCACCATTCTCATTATACCTACTCCATAGTTCAATAGGTTCATCTGTAGTCCCACCCCATTTGTAGGCTCTCATATCACGCCAATCACATAGAAGAAAGCCATATTTCTCCCTTGTCGCTTCTTCATACATATCACGAAAAGCATCTTCACCACCCATATTGCTATGCAATTCAACAATATCGTTTAACTGTTTTGTTGAAGGTTGATAAAATATTATACTATGACTTACATTACTTCGTATAGTAGGTGGTAGGCCTTTTACGGCTTGTAGAGAAAATACTACAACCTGTTTATTATGACGACACGTAGAAGCAATCCTATTACATATACTATTTTGTTTTATAGAACCTAAACAATCATCAAAGAGAAGACACGATAATTCTCTTTCATCATTTTCCTGATGAAGTATATTTTCAAAGATAGCACCAGCCAGTTCCTCACTATATTCTGTGCTGGTAAAGTCCGCATAATTTTTAAGATGGACTGATGTTAAATCATTCTCAATTGTAGGCGATATGATATAGAGTCCGCCAGTAAATAAATCCCTAAAGAACTCATCTCTTAGAAAAAGGTTTGATAAAAAGTTTGACTTTCCACTCCCAGGTGGAGCGAAGAGGGCTATAACACCACCATTCTTCTCTATTAGTGTTTGTAAAGGTCGAGGTAAATCTCTATCAATTTTCATAAAGTCTTCTTCTTTTCTAACACCATATATTTTGAAGTCAGGCTTTTTTCTTTCTTTTTTCATCTCGGCATCTTCTTTAAACTTTCCCTTTGATTTAGGCATATTAATAGATATAATATTATATTATATTATTATTTCTTAAATGATTTCTTACCTTGTGCTATCTCCTTTTTATCTACTCTTGCGGCACCAGTCCCCTTTTGAACTGCTGCGTATAATCTGGCGATACCCCATTGGGTCGCCGACTTTACCTGTGGTCTTACTGACTTTGGGTTATTATAATATGCCGCTTTTCCTTTCTCTACTATTTTCTTTGCGGAAGCAAGGCTTATCCCAGAAAGTTTTGCTATTTTGCTTATACTATTACTTGCGTCTTTAGGTTGTCCATGCTTCTTATTAAACTTATTTTTGTTAGTGATTACCATATATAATTACCAATTAATTTTTCTACTCCAATAATTAGCAGAGTTCTTATCGTTCTTTGTTAATTTACCCTCTTTGTTTCTTATCCCACCACTTCGTGCTAAATATGACTTGCGTCGTGCTGGGTCTTTGTGTTGGGTAAAGTCTTTCATAGACGCATCTCCAAAATGTATCAATCTTTTACTTCCATTTTTCATAACATAGACCATACCTTTTTTACCTTTCATCGTACTATCTACTGGCTTATATAACGGCTTTTTCTCTTTCCATTCCGCAGTTGCTTTCGGCATATAATATTATATTACTTTTTTTCTTTTCGCATACCCTTTAATGTTATGGCTAAACTAACTCTTTGCTTTAATAGTTTGCTTACTTTTATATTTTTACCTTTATAGTCCATGCTCTCACCTACGTTCATTTTATCTAACTTTCTTAAAAGAGATTTGGGTATATCCTTTTCTATAGGTATGCCCAACTGTTTCGATAATGCACCTTTCTTAATTGTTATTTTTTTACCACCAAGTTCTATTTCTTCTTTTTCATAAGCCATAAGAGTGTATATGTTATATACACATATTAATATATTTCTGGAATAAAATTGAGTTTCATTTTCAGGGGATACGGAAGATAAGGAATAATGCCTAAACTCAACATCGTCGCCCCACCGACCGAAGAGAAAGAAGAACTCTACATAGTATTCTATGGCCACTGCGATTATGGGGAAGATGGAGAGGTTATCAGTATGTGGACGGACGAGTCTAAACAGTTCAAAACTTTTGCTGATGCTGAAAAACACTACAAGGAAGTCAAAGAAAGTGGTGAATGGGGGCATATCCAATTTGATTGTATAGATATAGAAAAGGGCGATAATTACGATGAAGACCCTGATGATTATGAGGAATTAGATACTGAAGGTATAGAGTGCTATATAGCATCAAGAGAGTATGAAACCAACGACATATTCTATATTAAACAATATTTAGAATACGAGTTCCCAAAGCAAGAGATGAGGATACTAGAGGGTTTAGCAGAAATCTATGAGAAGACCTCTGGTAATGATATAGAAATAACGGTAGATAGGAAGATATCTAAATGGGTAAGGGGTGATGATTACTTGGAGGACTTTATACAAGGAATACTTATAACTATGAGTTAATTATTGTTGGTCTGGGTCAAAACCGAATAGACTATTTAAAGGATTAGTATTTTTGTTTTGAGGTTTCCTACGGCTCATATTGACGGTTGCTGGTTGTCCATTCTGGTGATAATACTGTTGAGGTGGTGGTTGCGAGTAGTATATAGGTGTTTGAGCATGAGGTGGCATGTTGGTATATTGTAAGTTATTATTTGGTATAAATGTTTTAGGTTCTGGCTTCATAGCCTTTTTCTTTTTTATAAAGTTTTCTATAGTTTTTTCCATAAGCCCAGTCAATCTTTCCTCATCCCATGTAGCATGTCGTTCTGCTTCACCTTTCATCTTGGCTTTCAATCTAATTATTTCTTCTTGCTCTTCTCTCTTCTTTAACTTTTCTTCTTGTTTAATCTCTCGTTCCATTTTCTTTTGTTCTTTTACTATATCTTTGGCTTCCTTTAATTCTTTACGCCGAGCCTGAGATTTTTCCCTTGCTTTTTTTAAATTAGCCAGTTGGGCTTCGGTAAGTTTTCTTTTAGGTTTTCCAGTTTTTTTACTTATTTCTACAGCAGGTTCTGCCTTTGGTTTTTCAAAGACTTCTGCTTTCTTAGGGGCGGGAGGTGCTTCCTCTACTTCCTCTTCTAATTCTACAACTTCCTCTTTATTTATGGTCTTAGTTTCTTTTGATTCTAAGGCTTCCGCTTCTTCTTTGTTATCAGCCAATACTTCACGGTCAATAGGTAAAATATCAGCCATCACTATATTATACTTAAATATATTTTTTATACAAATTATACAATTAATTATTTATACATTAGTGTATATTATTGTATATCTATATATATACACTATGAGTAGTCCAAGTGAAGCCTTAGTAAATGTGATATATGACTACAAAGACCAACTAACAGATGAGGCATGGATAAGGATAATGGACACCTTACATAAAGAATATAAAATAGAAAAGAATAACAACTCCGAGTATAAATATAACTTGAGAGTATCGCTTGTTGTTGAAACAACCATGTACCACATAGAAGAAGATTGGAAAGAAGAGCACGACAACTATTATGACTTTTCAAATGACCTCTGTGTCCATAAGGAAGAACTTGTGAAAACACACTGGGACGTTCAGTATAAATCAAATAAACCTATCAATAGCGTTTTCATACCACGATATGATTATGATTATATCGATTATTCTTATGAAACACTAACAGAGTTAAACATACACGCAAAGGCAACATCTATGGCTCATTTATTCGGTGGGTGCAACGATAGTATGTGTGATTATCACTATAGTAAATGTGTTTGTGC
>Ga0209535_1001256_pt1 | contig 17397 bp, 14 predicted proteins | sample LinPmetageLP28_FD_184041 | JGI IMG/M metagenome (GOLD analysis project Ga0209535, IMG submission 184041) | Marine viral communities from the Pacific Ocean - LP-28 (SPAdes) (version 2) | ecosystem: Environmental > Aquatic > Marine > Oceanic | place: Pacific Ocean | collected 2009-08-22 | reverse complement strand
CCTTTTTATTTTCTGTAAAATTCACCTCCATTTTAGGTTTATGGTGTTTACAAAAAGGACAGTGGTAAGCATGGTTACCCCTGGATGTTTGTTTACCTTTTCCTAGGACAGAGTCCATTAAAGATACTAGTAACTGATTTACCATTAATTGGAATATACAAACTCTAATTTAAAAATCAAAGTCTGAGGTAAAGAATTTACCTAGTATATTATCATTTAAATATTTATCTGGGTTTTCTAATACTTCCATTTGAAATAAATGTTTAGTCTCCAGATATGTAAGGTGTTTTTTATTAAAAGCTATTTCGAGGATTTGTTTTTTCAAATTTTCCTTCGTAACTTCTCCTTCAGTTATTTGGTGCTTTAATTTAGCATTTGATCCTATATATTTTTTCCAATCGCTTTCCTTTTGGACGATTTTATAAGATTTTCTCCTTCCTCTTCCCGTTTGCTCGGCAAGTTCTACTTTAGTTAATTTTTTCTTTTGATTGTGGTATAAAACTTTTTTACCCACATATTTTTTACCCTCGGGGGTAATTACTTGGTAGACAAACCCAAATGTATTGGGTGGAAAATGTGATATGTCTGTAATTTCTTTTTCATTATATAACCAATTCATCTATCTATATTTATTAATATTGTTGTATCTGTAGTTTGGGAGGAGGGGAGTGGTTGGCCTAATTTAGCTACGGCTAATAAATTTTGTTCTTCATCATATAATCCTACTGTTGTAACATATGGAGAAAAATCTGAGCTTGTTACAAAATTAGCATATTTAGCATCTCCCGATGTTAAAATTTTATTTTGACCTTTAATAGAAGCTGAGAGTAAACTAGGGTTTAAGGAATAGTTATATTCATTAGCCCTTATAGTACATTTGTATTGAGATTCATAAATAGTAACTGTTGATTCCCATTGGGAACCCGAAAAATTAAAATTCCCACCTTCTCCATTTAACCCAGTATGCGTAACAATACCGGCATGGTATATTATATTACCATAATTGTTAGATTCACTAATTAAATTCCCTTGCCCATCATCTATAAATTCAATTGTTTTTCCTCCAGGACCTGAGCTAACATCGCACTTGAAACTTCCCGGTTTTATATATTCACCAAATTGTTTAGAAGGTATAGATAATACCGACATTGACATTAATGATGCTGTTGGGAAATATCTAGATTCTGTAATAGATTGAATATTATTTTCATAACTAGGGTTATAAATAGATCCTACTATAGTTCCATCCGGATTTATTATAGGTTCATTTACATTAGATACTTTCCCACTTCCTGAAAGAAAATTAGAATAGTATAATTGTTTTATAGAATTATATACTAAAGATTTACTTCCCGTACCTTCCTCTCCACCTCCTAAAGGATAAGCAATATTAGACCCAGATAGGGCTACGGCTTGGGTTGTTGAAGATTCAGGTACTGTAGCTTGGGAAAAAGATTTATGAACCCTAAAAGGGGTTATAATAATATCCTTACTTAATAATGTTTTTAAGTAACCCATCCATCAGAAATCTAATTTAACCCTAACAAGAGTTTCTTTAGTAAAATCTTTTTTAAGGGGTTTACTCAACTTTGCGGTAGCCAGTAATTCATTTTCATCATTATATAACCCAACAGTTGTAATAAATGTTTGGGGAGCATTTATAAAATCATTATACAATACGGCACCCGTTGAACTACTTATAAATGAGGGATTAGCAGAATAATTATATTCTGAATTTCTAGCTCTCACAAATACAAAATCTGAGGTGAGATTTTCTTGACTATTAATTGTAAAACTAGCACCACCACTCACTGCCAAAAACATCTTATCAGTATTAATAGCCTTAGTATCCACAGCATCTGAGGTAGCTAATGCAATGCCTCCATCATCAGCAGTTCCATCTAAAGCGTAGGGGTTTAATAAAATAGTTCCAATATCTGGGAGGAATAATCCATAAGATCCTGAATTAGCTGAGTATCCATTAGTATTAACTGAAGTATTTACAGTTCCTGCCGAACCCGAAACTAATTGAAATACTCTTCCTGCTTCGTTAAATACAGTTGAGGTAACCTCTTTACTATTATCTGTGAATGTCCTCGTAGATACCCCAGAACCTGATAAGGTTAAAGTCATGGTTCCTGGGAATAGACTTCCTTTAAATCTAGCTCTATCTAAAGTTAGAGCATAAAATCTAGAAGAAGTATATTCACCAAAAATAAAATCCGAATTTTCATCTCCCAAAACTATATTTTGGAATTGACCATAAACAGTTGATGTGGGAGATTTTCCAGCTATATTGCCATCATATGGAAGTGAACCTAATCCGTTACTTTCACCGTAAGCTATATTAAATTGGACTTCTTGAGTGGCGGCTGCATCACTATTATAAACACTTACATAATATCTTCCACTATCCGATGCAGCTTGAGAAGAATTTTTATGATAGGTAGCAAGGGTAGAAGCATTATTGGTCCACGCGCCTGCAGTAATACTATCGGCACTAACTAAAAAATCTTCGGGATCTAATCTTTTAAATGACATATTTTAATTAAGTTGTTGTTTTGGTTACTTTTACAGGAACTGTTATCCTAGCCCCACTATCTCTCCCAATTAACGTTAAAGTAGTATTTAATTCATTTAGGGTAGTACCAAATAATGTATTAACTGTAGTAGCTGTTAGATTAATAGAAGTACCTATTACTGTTTTAGAAACATTAGTTCCTAAAGTTTGAGATGAATTTAAATTTGTAGCTTGAGTTGTATTAACTCCTACCCCTTCAAATACATTCATAGTTCTTACATCAGCAATTGTAGCAGTATAACCACTAGATTCAAATACTTGGTTAGCTCCTAAATAATTTAAAGTTTGTGGAGTAATTACTAATGAAGCACCCTGTTTTAAGGTAATTTGGGATAAACCTACATCTAATACAGGCATTTTAGATGTTCCTCTAGGTAAAGTTACAAGTTTATATCTTAAATTTTGGGTAGTTTCGGGAAATGCTTCTAAAAGAGGCATACTTTCAAGTGCTTGTCCATAAAAAGCACTACCTGAAGGGTGTGTTGGATTATATAAAGTATAATCGATTTCATCATCTGAGAGAGCAAATTGGGTAATTTTAAACGAGCCATCTCCTCTTGCGAGTAATTCTCGTCCCTTATTAGTTAATATAGCATCTACTGTTATGACAGAGTTATTTAAGTATCCCATTGTTTAATTTTCTATTATATGTAATAAATATATCAAATTTATTCTTCTGCTAATATTCCTTCTGATTTAAGTTTAGCTACTATTTCTTGAGCATTTTCTTGTAGTTTTTTACTAGCATACTGAGGTATTATTACTCCTGTAAAATCTACTTCCCCTATTTGAGGATCATTCTTAACTACATCTAATGTTAAGAATTTCCCATCATTTAAATTTCTATAAATTACAAAATTATTTATATTTATAGTACTTCCTATTTGTCTATCTAAAGTTATAAATAAACGGGAAAATGCAGGAGGTTCTTGGACTCCATATACTGTAAAAGTATTTTGAGGTTCAAATCCAAATCTAATTTTATCTCCTGTTTGAACTTCAAAAGGAAAGTTTATAGGAGAAAATCCAAAATCTGAAGATGCAGTTGGTAGGGTTTGAAAATCTCCATACTGTCCTGTCAAAATTTCAGACCCTGTAAGAACTGTTGAAGTAGAAGATCCTGTAGTAAAGAAAGGGGTTTGAGAAGCCACGTTAACGGTTCCTGGGTTTTGGGCGGAGATTTCAAATCTTGACTGTAACGTTTTTACTGTTTGGTTTCCTATAATTTGGTCTTGAGTAGCCCAATGGACTTTACCACATCCATCATTTCCTACTTGAAAAACATTAGCATTAGCTCCAAATTTAGAAGCAACTTGGTTTGAAGTAGCAACTGCTAACCATTGTCTTGAGGCTGAAATTGCATTTCCTACTAAATTCCATTCTACTGAACCCGTTATTACATTAACACTTGCCACAAATTTAGAAGGAGCAATGGTAGCCCCAGGAAGGGTAATATTATAAAAAGGGTTAGCTACCCCAAAATTAGCTGCATTTTGCCAATTATCATCCGCAGGATTTTTTCCAAATAAACCAATTGTCATTACAGCATCGTCTGATCCTAAATTATAAACACCATAACTAAATTTTAAATTTAAATTAGTAATAGAAGGAACGGGATCCTTAAATTGATAAGATCCTGTTACTCCTACTAAACCCGCGGGCATACCACTCATGCCAGCATTCAAGGGCCATGAAGCAGCTAGGGCATCTGGAGATGAAGCGGACAACCATGTATCCAAATTAGGAACTAAATTTCTTGCTGGGTTCCCAGTAGCAGATTCACTTTTATAAATTTGAGGACCTACCTCAGTTAAAACGGTACTTGCACCCTCCTCCAAAATAACAGATATCTGCGAGTTATTGGAGGAATCTGTTACCACAGGAGTAATATTTGTAGATCCACTTTGGTAAACAGCTCCTAAAAAATTACTAATGGTTTCTCCTGTATCTTCTGGAGGGATTGCCCCGGGATTCAAAAATTGTAAATTATTTACATTAGCATTAACAGAACTCCCTGTTTGAGACACTAATAAAGGAATAAAACTTCCAACTCCTGAGACTTGTTGGGCTCCTGCTAATTGGGGGTTTAAGAGAGTACCTTGATCTATAATTACATCTACATCATCACCTTTAGCAAAAGTATATTGAATATCTTTTTGAGCAAAGCTATCATCAGAAATTTTTGATACATTTCCTTCTTCATCTACTAAATAAGTAATATAAAAGGAAGAATTAGCTATTTGCTCGGGAGTAGAGTCTACTACTCCTCGAAATAAAGCTATATATGATTTATTAGATTCTACAACAGGTAACCCTCCTAAAACATCTTCACCTCCTATATAACTATAATTACTTGTTTCTTGATAAGTAGCCATTACTTAAATGTTTTATTAATATTTTGTGAACTTATCCTAGTTCCCTTATATCTACCTAAAGTCCAAGCATTTCTAGCATAAAAATCATCGTGAACTTGAGCTTTAGATTGACTTGTATTTTGTATTAAATCCATATTAGAAGGCAATATAAATGAATTATTATATTCTACTTTATAATAAATAGACGAAGTTACTCCTTCTTCAACATTATTTAATAAAGGATTAAAGGTACCCGAGGGAATTGTAGATCCTGTAAAAAAGTCATTAGATCCTGAAGATTTTGGGGGAAGAGGACCCACTTCAGAAGTAATTGCAACAAACTCGCTCCCACTTAATTCTCCATTATAAAATTCTCTTTGATCAGATTGAGTTACTTCTATAGCTCCATAAGGAGTATTAGCATTATAAATCCATTCTTGTCCCGATCCCGAGAAGTTTAATGAATCAAAAGTACCCCCGGTTCCACCACTTACGAATGAAGCAGAATTTGATATACTAATTGATGCTGTAAATTTATTATGTTCTTCGTTAGTAATATAAGAGGGACGTTGCCTATTTCTTTCTAAAATATGTTGTTTAATTATAACTCCGGTTGAAATGCTGGTTTTAGAAGGAACAAAATCCTTAAGCATTTTAAATAAGGAATTATCAAAATACTTTATAAGTCTAATATAATCTTTCCAATCATATGAACTATCATATTTTTCAAAGTAAGTATCTTGTAATTTATCAAGAGAATTATAGGATGTGCGGGACTCGGACACATAGCCGGGATCACCGATATACTCCCCTATATTAAAGTATCCAAACGAAGAATTAATATCGTCATTAATCTCATTTTGTGGGGAAAATGCTACTTCAACGTGATTTACATCTCGAGTATAGCTTTCACTATTAGCATATCTTTGTTGAATGGTTCTATAAGGAGTAAGAGTATTTCCTGAGGCTGTTATGGGATTTATTATCCTAACTTTTTCATTAATTCGGTTTTTAATACCTACTGCGGGTTGGTCTTGGTAAGTAAATTCTGTATTATTACTAAATACTATACTACTCCCTATTTCATAAGTACTATTAGCAGCAAATGAATTAGTAATAATTAATGAACCCGTTACTTTGGGATGGATTGATTTTAATGCTCCCTTACTTGTACTTAAGTTGCTTCCTAATGGGGCTCTAAATACTAAATTCTCTGCAGAAGAAGAATAATCTATTCCCTCTATAGAATAGGGATTCATTACAAAATCATGAAACTCAGCTTCTCCTAATGCTTTATTATAAAATCTAAGTTCTTGAAAAGAACCTGTCATTCCTCTATAATCATTTATAGCAACATTATCATCCTTAGCTAAGAAAAATTCTGTAGAGCCTGTATATAAACCAGTTCGTACTACATTTATTGTATCTGATTTAGAGGCAGTATATCCTATCTTAAATCCGTCATTACCTTTATAAATATTGTTAGCAGCTCTTAGGGTATAATTCCTAGATTCAGAAACTCTAGTTAATTGAACACCCCACCAATTACCATCATAAAAAGGAGCATTAATTGCAGGTGAAAATGTAACCCCATCCACAGCCATAGATAAACTAACAAATTGGTTTGAAGAGGAAGGGATTGATCCCGAGTAAGAACCACTAGTTATACCTGATCCTTCATAGCTTAATACTAATTGAACATCCTGTACTCCATTTCTAGTATGAGCTACTATACTTTGACTATTTCCTGTTTCATATTGAACTTCAGGTTTAAACCTAAACATGATTGTATTAGGTACTCCATCTTCATCAATGTGCCAACCTGAATTTAATTGGAATGAAGTTGAGATAAAACTAGTAGCAGAAGAACCACTATTAAAAGCGGCTTTATTATACACATTTTGGGTATAATCCCAATCGTTAGTATTATCTATATCTTTTCCCCCGAACTCAGAAATTCTTAAAATAGTATCGGGAACACCATAAGAATTAATTAATGCTCTTAAACCCGATATTGTACCTTTTTTCTTAAGTAAGAAAGGTAAATTATGGAATATGCGTTTATAAGTTTCTTTATTTACATCATCCAATTTAGTAAGATCTGTAGATGCAGAAATATAATTATTAATCACCTCAGATCCAGTTGGGGGAAGTAAACTCCCGGGCCCATTAATTCCTAAAAAGGCTGAAGATAGATCATCTGAGGAAAAATTATTTTGATATAAAGTAACTCCCATAGATCTGATGGCATCCGCTACTATATCCTTAGAAATTCCTTTATCTAACCTGTTATCAGCATCATATCTATCCCCTACTGCTTTTGTATAAGTCCAGAACACATCAAAATGTTGCCCTGTCATATCCATAAACTTAAAGAAAGGTTGATTTACACTATTTCCCTTAACATACTCAGGTAAACTATTTACTAATCTATCAGTATTGTCTACATCATATAGAGAAGCTGTTCCTAACTGGCCTAAAGGGGATAATTCATTAGCGCTTCCATACCACGTTCCTACTTGAGCTGAGGAAGTAGAATATAAAGTATAAGGAGGAGTAGAATTAGATTTGGGCCAAGTTTTTAAGGATCCTGAATTGTAGTAAAGAAAATTTTCATAACCATCAAGGTTAGCTATAATATTAGTAATTTTATTTTCTAATATAGCTCTACTTGATGATGTAGAGGTATTAACAGGTAAACTAGCTATAACAGTTAACTCAGATTGAAAATCCTCTATTTCTTTTACTTTGTAATAAAAATTTTCTAAGCGGGATTGGGCTGAAGAAAAGTAAACAAACTCATTATAATCTTCATAATCAATACTAACTTTAATACCTTTTTGATCTAAAATATTTTGAAGTTCATTTTTAGAAGAAGTTAAAATAGTATTTAAAGATGTTAAACTATCTGCACTTTGTAATATAGTAGAATTATTTGTTATATCTTTATCTGCTATGTCAAAATTAGGTCCTTTTATAAATTTAGGAGGAGGTGGTGCCGATACTTTAGCAGCAAACTCCACATCAAAAGAAACAGCTTCAGCCGTTTGTAAGGATATCCATAAACTATCTTTTAACCCAAATTGTGTAGGTAAAGACTCATATAATTTTATAACTACACTAAATTGATCAGGATTGTTTTCATCATCAAGAGCAATTCTTAATCCTGTTATTAAATTATTGTTGCCAAAATTAAGATAAAAATCTTCAAAAAAAGGAGATGCGTTTAGTTCTTCAATAAAGGCATTAGTTGATTCTTCTATCTGTTCATTAGAAAGAATATTACTAGATAGCCTTAACTCAGTTCTATCTGCTGATATTTGGGAAATAAAGTATTGATTCTCTGGGGTGGAATTAACTTTATCCCTAAGAAAATTATATATTACCTGGTAAAATCCCTGAGTGTATCCTTCTCTAATTAGGTCACTCCCAGGATCAACATCAATATTAGATACTACTCCAGTGGCAGGATTAAATCCCGGGGGGATGGAATATGCTTTATAGTCATATTCAATAACATCTAATAACCCCTGTTCATTATAAATAGAAAATTCTACTCTATCTATAGAGGGTCTAAATTCAGAAATAGATGTAGTAACAGGGGAAATAAGTTTAAGATCTTTATCACTATACTCGTCATAAGAAAAACCATTAACTAATTCTATACTAGATACTTTAGGAGTTGTTTCCCCCGAGGTAGAAATTAAAATTTCATGGAATTCATCTTTATGATTAGCTCCTACCATTGGGCCCTTTTCGGGGTGGATGTGATAAAAACCTATATATTCTTTTCCATTAGGTAAAGCATATTCTTTTCCTTCGGTATATAAGTTAGTTCTAGTTACATAAGTTGTAAGTTCATTAGAACCTGTAGGGGTATATGAAGAATATCCGTTTGCCATTATCTATTAATCGTTTAATCCAACTGCATCCTCAGCACTTTCAGCTAATTCTCTTAATCTTTGTTCTTCTAATTCAAATAATTCTTGTCTTAAACTATTTATCTCCTGTAATAAGGCTAAAATGTCAGCATTGATAGCATCACCCCCTACATAATCGGTACTCTGTCTAATTAAAAACTCATGTGAGTTAACATCCCCAGTTTTGGGAATATCATAAAATAATTCAGAATAATTTTGGAAAAAAGTACCTACATCAATAAGAGGTGCTTCAATATCATCTGATGGTGGGATGAGTTCATTAAACTCAGTATCAATAGATTTACTAAATTTATCTTTGTTGTATACTTTTCTATTTAAATCTACTTTTCTCATCCATTAATTACTTTAAAATAATAATTATCATCTAATACAATAGTCTCACCATCTAAAACTACTTTAAATAATAACTTATAATACCTTTCAGGCTCTAAACCATTCATATACAAAGTAAAATAATTACTTTTTGTATCGGCACTAATTTTTGTGTAAGTGTCGTCGAAATTAATGACAAACTCGTTGGTATCCAAGTCTTTTACAGCATAGTGTGAAGAAGTAGGTAAATAATTTCTCTGAGTGAAATAAGATCCGGTTTGGTATGTTCTAGTTGGAAACTGGGGGCGACAATTTACTCTAAATTTATGCACACTGTTTCTTCTAAATGTACCTGGGTTATTATCTAAAGATGCTACTAATTCTGTTGTGTTTATGGTGGAAATTGCCGAAGAAGTAGTGTGAATAAAATCATCCCATTTGAACTGAAGTTCAGGAGGATATATGGTATTAGTATCTACAGAGTAAAATTGGATTTTAGCCTGTTTATTAATATTAGCTACAAATTCATCATTTTCACTTTGTTTTACTATAAACCCATCATTAGCAAATGCTTCTAATCCTAATTCAAATGGTAAATCTTGGGGTAATTGGACATCACCCTCTCCAAAAGAAGAGTATTCATACCAATTTTTAATAATATTAGTAACATCCATTCTTAAATCCTTATTACTACTATATGAATAAGATTGGGATGGATCAATTGTTAAACTTAACTGAGAACCAGTGTACCAAGTTCCTCCCCCAACCACGGCACCATAAGATGCTGTAACATAATCTGATAAAACTATACTTTTAGATTCTTCTATCCCTAATTCAAAAGGCAGATTCAAAGGAAGTCTAACATCTTCTTCTCTAAGGGTAATCCATTCATCCTGACCTTCAAATGTCCTAAATTCCCAGTTACATCCATTAGTAGTAGAGGGACTATCATTAAAGTGCCCTGTTCCCATACCCCATGATCCCGATATAGCATAAGCTTCTAATGTAGTATCAACATTTAAATTTTGTATATTAGCAATATAATTTACTAAATCAATCTGTCTAGAAAAACTATTATCATAGTAATTAGAAGTTCCTATTTTATCATTAATAATAGAATTAATTTCATCCTGATCAAATTGAACTAAATATCTACTCACATGAGGTACCCCAGTAGAAAAATCAGCATTAGCTTCTAATATAGAATCTAGTCCTGTATTCATAGTAGGATACCTAGAATAGATAGTAGCGTCTTTAGTGGGAAATATTTTATATACGGCCATGTTATATTGTTGTTACTCTACCTCTAATATCGGTATTAGGATATTTAATTTCAAAAATACTAGGATCTAAGGAAGGATAAATAATTCTATTTCTAGTAGCTCCATCCATATCATAACCATATTGAGAATATGTCCCTCCATTTTTATTAATTATTTTAATTTCATTTACAGTTTGGACTCCTTGAATTTTATCAAGGGTTAAAAATAATTCTCTAGTATATATAGGTTGATTAATTTGTTGATTATCAATATTAAAATAATTTTGAATAGCTATAATACTATCATTAATTACTTCATTACTATTAAAATTAGGTAATACAACAATTTCAAATTCAACTCCAACATTAATAATAAAAGCATCCTTTATTTTAATAGAATCTCCAATAGTTCGGTATTCTGAAAGATATGTTTTGAGATTTTGCTTTAAAGTTGAAGAAGCTATCGAAAGTTGCTTATCAGCATTATAACTTAAAACATATAAATTTAAAGAAGATTGAGATTCTCCTGGGAGCAAATTGTCTAGTTTTTCAGGTTCTATATATGCCTTAGCTATAGTACCAAATTGAGGAGGTAAACTTAAAGCTCTTATTAAATAATCTTCTTCAGTTACAGTTCTACTTTGTGCCCCAAAATTAGCTAAAGAATTATTTCTTATTTCTTCAATAGAATCACCATCTGATCCTCCTACAGCTGCCTGGGGGTTATTTACAATTACTGAGTCAAAAATAATTTGAGCATCCGCGGGGGTTAGATTATCAATTTGGAACTGGGCATTAGTTGTATTTATAGTATTTATAGTATTAGAAGCTATGTTAGCACTAACCCCCCCTCCTGTTAAATATCTAACTGTTAAAGTAGTATTGGAGGGAGCTATACCATAAGTTCCACTAAAAAGGAAATTAGAGGGATCAAATGCTGTGTCTTTTTTAAAAATAGAATTAGATAATCCTATACCTACATTATTAGGGTTAGGTATTATTTCTTCATCTACATTATTCTGATTTGTACCTGCTCCAAATTGTAAGTTTAATTGAGTTTTAGATTTAAATCTAGATACAAATCTTTTAGGGACTTTTTTTAACCTTAATAAATAAGGAACTTCCCCATTATCTCCTTCAGCATAAGGATCGGGACCAAAAACATTATTATTTTTAATAGGATCTAATATAGTTTCTTGAGCTAAATAAGGAACCTCAGTCCATTTACTATCATTACTATCTTTTATATCTAAAATTCCTATAATGTTAGTATCTGTGAGTGTTACAGTAGGATATCTCTCAACATCGGTAAATGTAAAACTTTCAGTTTTTATAGTAGATGATATAGCTTTTCTTGTTTTTTTAAGTAAAAAATACTCAGGGGTTCCACTATTTTCTTGATATACTGTAACTTCAGTAGGGTCTTGAGAAGAGGAAAATGAAAAGTCAATTGAATCTTCAATTATAAATTGAGTGCCATTTTGGGAGGTAAGAACAGTATTTGAAGGAAATAATAAAGAATAATTATAATCTGGGATATTAGAGTCTGCTGGGACTTGTTGGTAAATATCTACTTCAACTGTAGCTGCTGTAGTAACTTGGGGTTTATATCCCATCATATAGGCTAAATCATATAGATTAGACTCTTGACGGGCATATTGTAAAAAAGTTTCTTGGATTTGATTATCAAGATAAAAAGACAATACATCTCCTACATAAGAAGACATCTCTATAAAAAGAGCTCCGGGGGAGTTAGGACTAAAATCGTTATATGTTGTTGGGAAATAAGTTTTTGAATATTCAATTAAAGAATTTCTTAAAGTATCAAAATCTCTACCCGTATACTTAATATCTCTATTAGTTCCATTGGGATTTGTTGTACTACTACCGTATGCCATTATGAATAAAAATTAATTTCTAAAGTATCTTCCTCATTATTAAAAACTGTATAACTTAATGATATTACTATTTGTTGTTCATCTATTGATTGGAGCACCTCTATTTCTTTTAAACTAATTTGGGGAAAATTTAAAGCCAATTCATCTTTTATTAATTGTTCTATATTACCTGCTGTATTATTTGTAATAGGATCAAATAAATAATTTGAAATATTACTTCCATAATTAGGATTTAAAAATCTTTCTCCTTTTCTGGTGGAAAAATAAGTAACTACATTAGACTTAATTTGATCAGATGTTGTATAATTTAATTTAAAAGGAATATTACCTGCAATTGAAGATGAATTAAAGTTGAGGGTTTTTAATTGCTCTTGATCAAATGCGGTAGAAAAAGGGTAGGCAATACCAACAGCATTCCGAGGTTGCTCATCAATAGGAAATATGTTGGTTTGTTTAATTGCCATTACTTAGAATTCATCAAACCCATTATTTGATCCATAGAAACATTTCCTTGGGGTAATTGACCATTAGGAGATGCAGTGTCTATATTTCCGGTCATTTGAAGAGGTTGGGTAACATTCTGAGTTCCAAAAGAAGTTTGCATATCGCCTAATATATTTTGATATGCTGTTCTTTTTTCATTTGAACTCATAGCAGGACCTTCTACTACTTTTTGGGGTTGGATATTTTCAACCACTTGTTGCTTAGGAGCACGTACTGCTTCAAGAAGAATATCCTTTAATTCCTCTTGGATTACCTCTCTTACAGCTTCTTTAATTAGTTTTTTAAATGTTGTAGATTTCATTGTTTATAAATATGTTTTAATTTAAAATATCAATACCCTCCTACTCCCCCTCCCCCATTCCCACTGCTTCCTCTAATAGAAGCTAAAGAATTTTGTCCACTTAAAGGAGAAGAATTTTCCCCTACTAAAGTAGGTAAATCTACTTGGGATTCAATAGAAGTTATTTGTTCACCAAAATCAAACTGTCCTGAGAAGTCTGCTCTTAAATCTTGTTCATCTATTATTAACTTAACATCTTCTATTAAAATTCCTTCATCGGTTGCAAATGAAAATTCAGTAGCCGCTTCTATAATTCCTGAGGGGTTAATAGCAACTGCTCTTCTTTGATTTAGGTTAGGAGAAAATTCTCTTTCCTCAATTTCAAGATTAAATCCTTTATAGGATGAATCATTATCAGTAATTGCGGCCTGTTGAGCTCCTGCTGCTAAAGTTAATAAAGCAGGATCTAAAGCATTTAATCCTGGGAGGGTTAAGGGGGTACCATCATCATTTAATATAGGATTCCCGTTTCCATCAGGAACTTGTAAAGGACCTCCGGCTAATACAGCTAATAATTTATCATTTTTATCATTAAATTGAGCTATAGATTCAGGTTCAGAAGTAACTAAACCTGTAGGAGTATTTACAATTTGGGCTTCAGAACTAGCTAATGTACTGTCTACTTGATTAACTAATAAAGAAGCATTAGGGCAAATATCTATATTAACTATATCTCCTACAGTATAATCTAATCCTCCATTATTAATTTTAACACCTTTTACAGATCCGTTTGAAATAGTTATTTCTAATAAAGCTTTTTCTCCTGTTCCTCCCTTAACTTTTTGGGTTTGATAAATACCATCTGTACAATTAAATCCCTGGTTAATTATGTCTACTAAGGTAATAACTCCATCCGTAATTCCTGTTCCTATTCCTATCCCTATTAAATCTCCACTTTGTCCTACTTGAGAAGGGTCAACCCCAATTCCTGTATTCCCACCACCCCCTGCACCTCCATCCCCAGTTCCAGTTACATCACCCCCACTTGTACCTCCACTAGTTCCTTTCCCTCCTCCCCCACTTTGGTCTACTGCTACTTGCAATTGAGCATTTGGTCTAATTCTACCCTGATTATCTAATCCTACTTCTAGATTACCCGTACTATTTCCTCCTGAGTCTTGAGAATTCCCTATTTCGGCTACTGAAAGGAGCATACCATCACCCTTAACCTTTTTTCGTTTAATTTTTCTAAGAATTCTCTTTTTTAAATCAATACTTTCAAGAAGTTCTTTTACATCAATTTTAGCTTTACCAAATTTACCTTTTTTAACATATAAAAAATTAGGAGCTGTGAAACCCTTAGTAGGGTCAAATAGTTGAGTACTATATCCATCACCCCCTTTTAATTCTCCTGTTTCGGGATCTCTATAAACCTCAACTTTTACTACTTTATTCTTTTTTACCCTAATATTAGCTCTAACTCCATTCCCATCCCCTCCTTTAAGTTTTATATTTTCATATTTACCATTTTTATAATTTTGTCCTTCACTTTCAATTTTAAGTTTCAATACAGGACCTCTTAATACTTCACCAAAAGCACCTCCAGCTCCCCCTCCATTTCCTTCACCGGGGCCTGTTGTAGGTATAACACAAGCAGCAACTGCTGAGTCTAAAGCGCTTAGAGCTGCTATTAAAGCTGAGATGCCTGCTAAAACTATAGCTATAGGAATTAATAAACCATCAATTTTAGCTTTAATTGGGGGGATCCTAGGATTTCCTTCTTTATCAAATGTTACTCTATCTAAAGCATCCCCAATTAAACCAATACCTGCTGGGATTCCACCTGGAGAGATGGGAATAAATCCTGCTACAACTTGGATAATGGTTTTAGCTATTTTAACTACATTTAATACAGTTAGTAACGCTCCTAATATTGTAGAAGCTAAGGTAAGTGCCTCTAATATACCTGTTAAGAATGTAGCAATTTGGTTAGCTTGATCAACAATATTATTTCTTTTTTCTATAATTTGTTGTAATCTTGAAGCAGGAGGACATAAATCATCAAATGACGCTACTTCTCTAAGAAGGGGAGGGGCCATCTTATTTACAATAGTAAGTCCTTGATTTAAAATAATAGGTCTAAGAGTACTTATCCCATTTAATTTTAAATTTTTAGGGATAGATCCTTTTACATTAGCTACATCAATACCAAATTGTGCCATTATACAGTAAAGTTTTGTCTAGACCTGCATTTATTTTCTAAATCAGGTATAATTTCATTTTTTAAAGTAAAAGATAACTGTTTAGCAGTAGCGGCTTGTGCTGAAAGTTCATCTAAAGGGACTAGATTAAATAGTTCCATCCACTTTGCTAATTCTTTAAAGGCATCTGCTAAAACCTCAACTGTTTGATCCCCTAATAAAATAGGTTCTTCTGCATCTTTATCCCCCAAAAATATAGCTCCACTATTAACTATTACTTTAGAAGTATCAATATTCACAGCAGCCGGACTTTTTAAATTAACAGAATCCCTCCCAGATATTATAATGTGATCTGTTTTAGCATTAAAAACTAATCTTCCTGAGTTGAGGACTATTTGGTCACCTACAAATTCTTTAGGAACAGTAGGGTAAGCATTTTCTTCATAAGAGGCATAATCTTCACTAACTATTTCTATTGGCAATTTTTGCCCACTAGCTAAATAAATAGAAGATTTATCATTATTGATATCCTCTGGAAGGGGTATCCAAGAGTCTTCTGTTATTCCTTCTCTTTGCCCATTGCGAATTATAGTTAAGGGATCCCCATTTTCCCCTTCAGAAGACCAATCATTGTTTTTATCTTTAACAGTGCTTCCTAAACGAATTGAATTTCCCCATCTTCCTTCAAAAATATTATCTCCTATATATGCTTGGAGAGGATGTATTTCAATTTTTTCATTAAATCCTTCTCCTAAATCTATTTCAGTTGATTCATCATCAACTCTTCTTACATTTCTAGGATTTCCTTGTTCAGCCTGTTCATAATCATTTAAAGAAGCCTGAGCTATTTCAGATGTAGGGTCTGGGAGAGCATTATGGTGTTGGCTATTCCATAAATTAATAGGAGGTAAATAATAAGCTGTTGTTCTAGTGGTATCAAGTTGACTACTGACTGAAGTTAGAAATACTATAGGAACTAGTTCATTAATTAAAGGATAGGATTTTTGATTAGAAGATAAAGGGTAAGCAGTATTAATATTATCAATTCCTGTTGGAATTCCTATGGTATCATAAAATATAGTCCCAACCCCATTCCACCCTCCATATTTCTCAAACTCAGGATGAGTATCATCTAATATGATATCTAATACTCTAACAGAAACTATTTCTTTATCTACTTGAGCTATCTCTGTAGGTTTAGAATAATTTTGGGTTAGAGCTGATACTCCGTAATACTGCTGTGGCATTATTTTTTCTTATCTCCGTTGAACTTTTTAACCTCAGCTAATAATTGTTGCTTTTCATCTTCTGTCATACCAAAATTTCCATCATCTCCTCCTTCACCCTGAACCGCACGTTGAATAATGGTAGCCATTTTAATAAGCTGCTCATCATTTTTAACAGAAATTTCTAAATATTCCTTAAGAAGAGGAACAACTAAAGTAGCATCTCCGATATCTTGAATAAGAGGTTTTAATTCTGAGATAAGAGTAGAAATTTGTTCTTCTTTTTTCTTTTGGTTAAGATAAATTTCTTCTAATATGTCAGAGAATTTTTTCTTACCAAATATATTTTTGTCTAATTGTCCCATGACGATAAATATGGGGTTCAATCAAAATTAGTATATCCGTTTTCTTTATAAAAAATAAAATGTTCTTTAAACAAATCCCCTAATTGACTAGCAACACGAGTTATGTGGGGAGTTTTAACATCTACCATTTCCCTAATTAAAAGATAAACAGCCTTTTTGTTAAAAATATCCATTACCCCCCTTTTTTTAAATATTTCTAGAATAGCATCTGCTACTTTAGCATCTTTTTCTTTAGGAAAAAACTCATACAAATTTTCAGTATAGTATATAACATATTCATCCATAAAATCTGATAGGTCATCCTTTTCTAAGGGGTTATAGTCCATATCATATGAGTATTTTAAATTGTGGTATAATTCATCCACTGGGGCCTTGTCTACTCGTTTTTTATAGTTTTTTGTATTTTGTATAATTAAATACCGCTTAGCAATCGTCCCGAAGTATGAAAATGCCTTTGCTCCGCGTGTTTTATCA
>Ga0209535_1001255_pt1 | contig 17405 bp, 25 predicted proteins | sample LinPmetageLP28_FD_184041 | JGI IMG/M metagenome (GOLD analysis project Ga0209535, IMG submission 184041) | Marine viral communities from the Pacific Ocean - LP-28 (SPAdes) (version 2) | ecosystem: Environmental > Aquatic > Marine > Oceanic | place: Pacific Ocean | collected 2009-08-22 | reverse complement strand
TTAATTCAAAGCTATCAACAAGGTTATGGTAGATTTTATTAATAGTAGGATAAAATAGATAGATAAGATTACAAAGTAAATGACAGCTACCAATACAAATAAGCAACCTGTCTTTGTTGATCGTCCTTTACTATCCCGGACACGACTGACAAATCAAGTTGTTGGAAATAATACTGACCTTAATGTACAAGGCGGACAAAGCCCTGGTTTGTTAGTTGATATGGATGCCACCTTAAGTTCAGACAACAACAGTGGTGGTGTTGTTGATTCAATTACTATTCTTCGTGATGATACGTCTGATGCTGTGCATGCAGACTACACAATTAATGCAGATACTTCCGGTACTTTTATTGGTGTCAAAAAAGGTCAAGTAATTTATGTTGAATCAAATAGTGTTTTAACAACACCGTCTGAAAGCGGACAAGGTTATTACACGTACACAGGTACAACAGAATTAAATGTTGTTAATACAGCAATTCATTTTTCTGGTGTAGCTAGTCCAACAGCTTCTGGGTTTACATTTAATTCGTTAAGTGCAACAACTCTTCCTGCAGTTACTTTTGTTGTATACCACACACGTGGTACAACAGTCCCAATTCCTGGTGATGGTGATTATATTCCTGTCTTTAGCAAAACAGTTCCAACTAATTCAGGTTTTGTTGATTGCTCAGATGTAATGCCTGAGTTGGCAACACCTGTTCCACAACAAGGAAACACAACAGGTCTTGGTCCAAAAACACCATTAAAGAATCGGGGTATTTATTTACAACGTGGTGATCGTTTATATGTGGGAGTTTTACAACGGGGTGTATACAATACAGCTTCAGGATATATTCCAGGTGCTCACATCGTCGCACAAGGTGGTTTTTATTAAATAATGAAAAAAAAGAAGAATAACTCCTTTGGGGCAGGCACTTCTTTTGGTAAATTTAAAGGCTCTGTTTTTAATGGAAGCACACCTAAGGTAGAGACATATAAAGTACAACCAATAGAAGGAGCTTTTGGTGGATCAATACCAAACTCTTTATATACGGTGGACCGAGAATCTACATGGTCTCGCTGGAGAAGAGGCTATGAATTAGGTGCGGCAAACCTAACTAATACCGCTTATGAATATCCGTTTGAATATATTATTCCTACAACTACAGGTGCTGTTGACCAGATAGGAGCAAGAGAACCTTTAATGTCAGGAGTGTTTAGAGGTTTTCCTACCAAGAATAAAGAACTAGGCATTCATTGGGCAGGTAAAATTGAGCCTGGAAATTTACGGTTTGATCGTTTAGAAGACAGTACAGGAACTTTGTTATCTATTTCAGGAGAAATAAATAAAAATAGGTTGTACTTAGGTGTTCCACAAGAGAATCAAAACTACTGGTATCTACAATTAAGCGGTACGTTTAGTACAGTTAACCCTGTTCCACCTCCTTTATTTGTTACCTTTTCTGGTACAAATCAAACGCTTAAACCAATCGTTGGTGACATTATTGAAGACAAGATTTTAACTGTTTCAGGACAAGCTATTAATATTGACAGTAGAGATCCAACAACAAATCGTCGTTTTGGGTTTGTTCAAGCTGTACTGGTGGGCATTGACCAATACCAAGGCATTTTAAAATTAGAAAAATTAGGCTCTGTACAAGGAACAATTGATGGAATTTTAGCAACACCAGCAAGAAGACCTCCTCACTCAGGTAGATTCTTTCAGACAGGACCAAGATATTGTTGTTCTTGTCAAGATTTCACACGACGTGATTACGCTTACTTATCTAGTTTAGGTGTTAGAAGAAAACCTTTATTTCCAAGAGCTAACGTTGCCAGTATTAAACCAGGGCGAATAGAAGAAGTTTTTGAGCTGGGACAACTATCTAATGCAATGATGACAGAAGTTAATGACAAAGTAGTTAAAAACAGAACGTTAACAATTGTTGCACCTAGTGGATATCAACTAGCTGGTGTAGGTGCAAGTGGAATTGTAAAAGATGTGCGTGATCCGAAAACACTATATCGTGACTCCCCTGGGCAATACAATGATTTTGGTAAAATATATCGACGTGGTTTTGGTGACAACCCTTCACTTACACAAGTTGCAGAAGGTATGCCAAAGTATGGTGACTACAAACAAAGTGGTTTAGATATTACAGAAATATCTGATGATTGGACATATGTATTAGATCAATATCGTTATTGCAAACATATTTATGCAATGAAATATATTGCTGGTGAATTTCCAATTGAACCTTCAGATTTTCCTATTGATGCAGGCTTAATGTCCGAATGGGAGAATATGTTAATTGACCAAACAATTTTAGAACAAACAAAATCATTATCAGAATTTGTTAACTACGGTGTTAGTCATATGGATATTCCTCCTTTTAATTGTCAATCACCAACCATGATACCCATGCTACAAAAGCTTTTTAATTTTCCATCAGAGTTTATTGAGCTACAGCAGTTTATTATGCGCGATAAAAATGGCGTGGCATACATCCCAGCCTCTGGACAAAAACCAAATGCAGATGGCCAATCATAAGTAAATCTTAATAATATAGACTATTTATATCAAGTTTCTTATGAGTTTCTTGATCTAACGTTTTTTACTTGCTTACCAGTTCTTTGAATCGGTATAGTACACACACTATCCCCGTCAGTTATGACTCTCCGTAATGTGCCTAGGGATCAAGCTATTTTAGATGAGTTTTTTTCTTTAAGATCAAAACCAGGGCTTGAAAAAGTAGCCTGGTTATTTGGGATGGTTGCTGTTTATGGAAAAACACCAGAAGAATTAAAAAGCTTTACTTGGAACGAAGACTTTACAATTAATCTTCAGTGTAAAAAAAGACCTGTTCGCCCCCTGCATCCTCAGTGGGTTTTCTTATTTCAATTAAAAGAAAAACAGCCCTTTAAAACAAAGAGCTGTTGGCAATCGTTAATAAAAGAATTAACACAAATACAAGACACTGGTCTTGTGTCCCCCTTAGACGATGTTCTGTTAGCTCATAAAGTCCGTAAGATTTATTACACTCCGTCTAGGCAGCATCGACTAAACGTTTCTCAAAAGAAAGAATCACGCCCTTTGTGCTTGGCATAACTGTTGCTTGCTTAGCCAAAAGTTTTTTAACTTTTGGAACATTCCAACGGTAGTTATCTCTTGATCGTGTTTCAGGAAAGGATGCGTAATGCGTACCTAGTTTGCAGGTACCATCATCTCTCATTTGAAACAATTGTTGCCGATTAATACCAAGCTCTTCCAAGGCTTGCTTGACAGGAAACCAAGTTTTTTGTGGCATTGAAAAATAGGATCTACATAATCAAGTTAATCTATCAACACAAAACGTCAAGGTAATTTATTTTAATTTAAGGTGAGTGTTTTTTTGTTAAGGTTATTGGATTTAAAATAAGATAACGGCTAATAAAACATGTTCAGAACGGAGCACGAACCCCTCGCCCTCCTTGTTGAACTAACACCGCGACTAGCCAAAAAACGTTTCCGAGAAGAAATATATAAAGATTGGGAATACAAATGTGCTTATTGTGGAAAAGACGCTACTTCTTTAGATCACATTATTCCTAAGTATCGTTCAGGTTGTAGTAGCCGCCACAATTTAATTCCTGCGTGTACAAAATGTAACTCAGATAAGGCAAGCGAAAAAATGGAAACGTGGTTTGAAAAACAATCTTTTTTTTCAGTAGAAAAACTTGATTTAATTCTTTACTGGATGGAATCAAATACTTTAGAATTTATTGATACTTACATCAATAACGCAATTGCATAATGTCTGTTTATACTAAATATGTTGAACGTGAAGCTGACTTAGATAAGTTTATAAATGACGCTGTTTTTACACCGTCTGATGATTACTATACAGGCAGAGTACAAGGCTGGGGTAAATATTACGAAGATCACAAAGTATTTTTAGACGGTTTATGGGATAATTTAACACCTGAACGAAAAGCAGATTTTGAAACAACAGCTAAAGAAAGTACTTTTTATGCAATACATGGCCAACTAAGTCCAAATGTATGGAAGCCTAGTACCGCAGCCAAGCGTGTAATGGCTCGTGATTGGCATAAAGGAATGCGTTATTTCGCAGGCCAAGGTTTATTTGAAGGTGAAACAGTTGTTGGAATGGAAGGGGGAGCAGGCAAAGATAGACCTCAACCAGATGGAACAGTAGGACTTGATACATATACCATTTTAAATCATGGTGCAGGTAAAGGTGATAATGTTATTCGATTAAATAATACAGGCACTGACTTTAGAGATGAAACAGCTAAAAATAACGCATATGAAAATTTTGGGCAATCTCATTGGGATACCCAGGGACAATATGAAGCTAGGTCATTACCAGGAAATAAATTCTCAATTAAAGATGGCAAATTAACATACGACAAAAGCTTTGTTGGAGAAGGAAAAATATATAATGAGGCTACTGGTACATATGAACCAGACCCTAACAATTCTTTTAGAAATGCTTATGACACCATTGCATCAAATTTTAATGATTCATCAGGTGGTGATTATTCAGCCATCATGAAATATGCTGCGGAAATTCTTCCCCAGTATGTAGATGATTTTGTTGGTGATGGTACTAATGCGGGTGATCTTGATCTATTTAGTGGGTTTTATTTAAAAAATAAAGTAACTAAAAAAGATTCAAGTGATTATGCCCAACCGCCTACCGGTAAGTTCGAAGCTAATTATTATGCCGGAACTACAAATGGCCTAGCTGCAGCAAACACCTGGAAGACTGCACAAAAGAGTGTTTTAGGTTATTTACCTGACTTAGATGTTGTAGGCGCTTATGGTGATGATTATGAGTTATATTTACATGGAAAATATACAGATATTAAAAATCAGGGTATTTCAGACAGAGACAATAGAGGAAATGCAGCCGAAGCAACTGCTTTAGCAGATGCATATGCTGAAAGTTATAATACTTTAAAAGAGGAAGACAGAGTCCTTTATCGTGATAAGTTATTAGGGCTTACAAAAGATACACCTAGTGGAGGTAAAACTGTTGATTGGGATGATCCATTTCTTCTTGATGAAGAAGGAAATATTCAATATGAAACAGATGAGTTTGGTAATAATAAACCAATCCTTAATCCAGCAAGTATTAGCATTTTAGAAGGAAGTGTATTTAATGTTTTTGGTAAAAAAGATTTAGAAGAACAAGACAAATTTCAAGCTATTGCATTAGATCTTTTAAAAACTTCTGTTGATGAATTAGATCAACAAAGAAAAAAAGAACGTGAATTAGATATATATAGAGGGCTTCCAGGATTTAATGAAATTTATGGTGCAAATTCCAGTATTGCTAATTCACTTATAGGAGATAGCGGTATAGGTGGTTACTTATCAATGGGTGGATATAACGTTGATCAAATGACTGAATCGCTTGAAAATCAATTAAGCGGTGCTACAGGTATTTCTAACAATAGTAGTGTTTACAATTGGCAAAAATGGTTTGATGAAACTTTATTAGAACGTTACGAAACACTAGAAGAAGTAACAGGTAAATTAAGTGCTGACATAGAAAATCTAGATCCTATTTTAGATACTGAAAAGTGGAATACTTTTAAAGAAACAATTGAATCTTTAGATCCAGAAACACAGCCAGAAGAATGGAACAAATTATTAAAAGATAATAATTTAGCTACTGGACTAAGTCTTGAAAGAGCCCTTGAAATAAAAGACCCTGGTAATTGGAATAGTTTATTAGAAAAATATGAGCTAGATCCAGGGTTAACGAAAGAAGCAACGATTGATTTGCTTTCTAATAGTGATGAAGAAATAAAACGTATTTATACAATTGAAGATGAATTTAGAAACACTTTTATTGAAGATTTTATAAAACCACGCTTTGACAAATCCAAGTCTATGGATGAATTTATTTCATATTTAGATACTTTAGATGAAGATGAACAAAATGTTTTTCAAACAGAAGATGCAATGACTGCGTTAAAAAATGTAGCAAGTGCTTATTCAGCAGCAAAGTTAAATCAAATACAAGCAATTGGTGATCGTAATTTTGATGCTGGGTTTTATATGGATCCTACATCAGCAATTGATTCTGAATATGAAAACCTTGAAAAAGATGCCAATTATAGAGAACAAAAAGAAACATTAGAAGCAGAATATGCAGCAGCTCTTGAAGATCCAAATAGCATTATTGAAGGTACTGTTAGTGAAGCTTACCCAGAAGGACTTACCTGGGCACAATATGCTTATAGATATGGGGTAGATATAAATGATAAAGAACAGTTTGCTCGTTTACATTATGATGCTATTGGTTCAGGTAGGGGTTACGATCCAGCAAAAGATGTTACTAGTTATGCTGACATTAAAGGATATATTGTAAATACAGTTATACCTAAAGTAAGTGAAGCAAAGCTAGAAACAGGTGTTTTTTCAGACTTTACAACACCAGAAGCTTTTGCTGATGAATTATTAAAAGGAATTGATCCAACTGAAAACAATCCTGAATGGAAAGAAATTTTAGAACAATTTGGATTAGATGCAGCTGCTTCCTTGGATGAATTAAAAGATTACATTATTGATATAACTAGAACAGGAGCAGCAAAAGAAATACGTGAATCAATTAAGTATTTAAATGAAAAAAAATTAAAACCAACACAAGACCGTTTAGGTGTAAGTTACATTTCAAGAGATGAAGATCAAAAAAACATTGACCCAGAAGACCAAAGTTCTTTATTTACTTTGTTTGCTAATTCAGGTTACGCAGGAACAGAAGATGAATTTTTTTCAGACTTTATGCCAGATGCTGATAGAGGAGATCTTGAATTAATAGAAAAAGGTTTAAGTAATGACTTTGAATTATCAACAATAAGTGATGATCCTTTTGAAGCTCTTGCCTCAGTAGGAAGCATGTTTGGAGAGGAAGACGATATTTTTAGTACAAGTTCAGACAAAGCTGACGATCAAGAAGAAAGTTCTGATTACTTTAATCTTTTTCCAGAAGAAAAAGAAGATTATTATAGTGATGCTGGTAGGGATTATATTAGTGAATATACTGCATTCTTTAAATAATAATGACAGCAAAGCATAAAAAAGCAGCAACAGCTGCTAAGTTAAATAAAGATAAGATGGCATGCAATAAACCTAAGAAAACGCCTAGTCATAAAACTAAGTCTCATGTTGTAAAAGCTTGCGAAAACGGGAAAGAAAAGATAATTCGTTTTGGCCAGCAGGGCGTGAAAGGGGCCGGAAAAAATCCCCAGACAGCCAAAGACAAAGCACGTAAGAAGTCATACTATGCAAGACACAACGCACAAGATAGCAAGCCTGGTAAAATGAGTGCAAGGTATTGGAGTCATAAAGTTAAATGGTAAATAATATAACAAGAAAAAGAGCAGGAACAAAACCAGCTAAGTATGTTCCAAAACAAGCAACTTCGTTAGTTGCGTTTAGTCCTGAAATACAAAATATAGCTGGTAGGTATGCGTCAATTTTTAATGACATAAATGCAAGTACTGAAAGTAGAACAGAAGCAAAAGATATATTAAATAATTTATATTCTCAAATGCCTGATGAAAGCAATAAAATAGCTTTCTTAATGCAAACGTAATGATAATCCAAGCAGAATTTAATACAAAAAGTTTACGCATTCTTTATGATGCTACTTGTGATGCAATAGAGTATTGGCCTGGATCGCCAGCAAGACCAGCAGAACAACAAGTTGAGTATCATCAAATGAAAACCTTTTTATTTAGTATGCTTTGTGAATCTTCCCTTGAACCTGAATAAAGTGATACTATTGGTGAAGTAAATAATTAAAAATGGCAATTAAAAAAGGTGGCGGCTATGTTGTTGCTAGCCCTAAAAAAACACGACAAGGACAAGGCAAACACTCTAAAATTAATCACGGAAGAAAACAGTCCCGTGGACAAGGAAAATAATATATAGTATAGAGATATGAGGACTTTTAATGTATCGCTATCAGAATGCAATCTTTATTATTCAAACCTTTGAAGGTTTTAATGAAAAAGCTTATCCTGATTTAGAAACAGGAAAAGATCCTTATACCCTGGGCTACGGCACACAATTTTATCCTGATGGCTTACAGGTCAAGCAAGGACATTGCTGTACAAAAGAAAAAGCAATGGAGTATTTATTACATGAAATTAATGTAATTGCTATTGAACTTGACAAATTAAATTTAGGTCTTATAGGACACATGAAAGAAAGTTTGATTTCTTTCATTCATTCCATTGGCTGGAATTCCTTTCTGTACAGTTCTATTATCGATCATTGCGAAAACGAAGATTATGCACAAGCAGCACAAGAATTTGGTAAATGGATTTTTAATGGAGAGAATGAAGTCATAGGCGGGCTACTAGACAGAAGAAGACAAGAAGCTGATTTATTTTTAAACCATCAACTTTCTACAGGAGAAATTTTATTAAAAGCATTTAGAGACTACACTGCTTCAGCGACAGAAGTAGAGGCCATTAGACAGCTGGAGTTAAAAATAAACCCTTATGTTTTGTCTGAGTTTGCTAATAAATTTAATGTGTCACATCAAAAAGAATTTGATTTAACAGAAGAGGATTTACGTACCATTTTTGAATTCCAAAAATAACTGTATACACTAGAATAAGTAAAGCAAAGACTAAAAGCATGGGTGAAACTACAGCTGATACTGACTTTGAATTGCCATTGCATTTGCAACTTGCTATGCGTAAAGCAGAGCTTGAAGCCAAAGAATTGACATGGGATCAAATGTATGTGGCTTTATTAAATCTGTATCACCAACGTCTTTTGGAAATACAAGCAATTAAGGATTTAATGCAAGCGGAAAATATTCAATTGGAATTTGATATTCCTAGTGAAATTGAGCTAGCTCAGTTAGCAATGACGCTAATGGCTAGCCAAGATGACGATGACGAAGATGAAATGATGCCTTTCTTTGGTTAAAAAACTTTACCAAACACCAGGGATAAGTTGTCCAGTCATTGCGTAAGCTCCAAGAGCAGCAATAATACCTAACATAGCCAAACGACCATTTAGTTTTTCAGCTTTTTCATTATGAGGGGTGGTGTTTTCCACGATCTCCATGATGGGTTCTTTTGCAAAAACGTTTTGTTGTCCGTGTTCGTTTGTTGTTACTGTCATTTTATTTTGCTGCGCGACGCGCTTGACGACGTTGAACAGCTGCACTTCGCTCAGATTGGCGCTGATTTTTAGCTGCACTTCGCTCAGCTTGGATCCGAGCTTTACTTGTTTGAACTTTAGTCTTTGCTTCAGCTTTAGTTTTTTTGCTAGCACCAGCAGCTCGTGCTGCCTTTAAATCGCCTTGCAATTTTTTCTTGTCTGCACGTAGGCGTGCAATAGTTTCTTTCTGGTCAGCCATGAAAAAATATCATTTAAATTTATTCTAAATTTATTAATCTATCTAAATACCATTTAGCTTTTTTAAGTGACTCAATACCCCCTTTATGTTGTTCTCTCCAAACATATTTTGCTACGTTACCTTTTAAGTACCCTCTATATTCTTCTGGCGTTAATTGCGCTTCAATGGCTTCAATACATTCAATGCCACCATCGGTGTAATGAGCAGGATGGTTAACATTGTCTTTGTTTATTTCTTTGAGTACTTCTTCGTGTTTATTGATGTAAGTATCCCAGGAAGAAGACTGTTCTGATTTAGCTGAAGAGTCTTCTCCACTGGTATCAACAGCCCAAGGCACAGGACAAACGCCACCAGGGCACTCTTCTAACATTAATTCCTCTTCTTTACTTAGCGGTTTAAACCAGCTTTCAGTTTGCGTTGCATCTCCTCGTCCATCGCCATCTCCTCTGGGGCGTAGTCTCCCATGTCCACCATCAACGTCCGTGGTTGTGGCATAGCTCCCATTTGAATACCTTGTTCCGCGCTTGGAATCGTTCCCGTCACTCCACATCGATCAAGCTCTCCTGGGTCAATAGAAAGGTTTGTGCGAGGACGTGATTGTTGTGTCACCGCAATACCAGTATTAAATTGATCATACACTGGAACGTCATTATTTTCATTATCTAATTCTTGCCCAAAATCTGAGGTTGTAGCTAAACGAGTTTTTAGCTCATCGCTATTGTTAATAAAAGAGGATAAGAAATCCATGTTCGTTTATTTTCATTAATTAAGTTCAATTATAATTCAACTATAATAATTGCGAGTAAAAATAATGGCAGGCACCTCAGGTGGTTACGTTACAGACCTGAATCCTGAGAGGGCTTACGATGTAGATATACGTCGTTTAGATGATGATGAGAAGCGTACTGCGTATGCCGGGGACATTCGCAACGAGAAGCAGCAAAATCGTGTTGAAAAGTTTTTGAGAGCAAAGAAATCAGCCGGAAAGTTTCGGCAGAAGATGAATTACGATCAACCATTTACAGATAGACAAGGACAAACCCCAGCTTTTATCGAAGGTGATGTCTTTGGTAAAGCTGGAGCCACGAACTACGCTAATAAACCGCAGTCCTCTACAAACAGGTTGTATACACCATACACAGGTTTTGCTTAAACCTTAGATAAGACTACTTCATATGGTTGTTTTTGATATTTCCCTTTTCGCATTTGGTAGTCAACCTCACACGGTTCGCCTTGATAAAACAGAAGTTGACAAATCCCTTCGTTTGCATAGATTTTATTAAACAATGGAGTGCAGTTGCTAATTTCTAAAGTTAGATGACCTTCCCAACCAGCTTCCGCTGGAGTAATGTTAGCCATAATACCAGCACGAGCATAAGTACTTTTACCTACAGCAATAACAGTAACGTCCCTTGGTAGTTTTAAATGTTCCATAGCGACACCTAAACAGTATCCAAAAGGAGGAATAATAAAATATTTACCACGCTCGTCTTCATGGAGTTCAGTTTCTTTTAAAATTTCTGGATCGAAATTTTTAGCATCACACATTCCATGCTGGACACCTCCGAATAAAAGGCACTGATTAGGTGACAAACGAATGTCATAACCATAGGAACTAAGTCCATAGCTAAGAATAGGAATTTCATTTTCTTTACTAATTAAATGGGTCTGGAAAGGAGTGATCATTCCTTCCGCTGCAAATTTTGCAATCTCTTTATCGCTTAAGACAGACATAATAAGTTTTCACTTTAAATATCTTACACAAGTATTCGTCCTTTTTCAGAATAAATATCTACAAATTCTTGGGTAGCTTTCTCAACATTATCTCTAGGTTGTAAATAAACTATTAAGCTAGCTCCTGTATTACGTGACATTACTTTTTCGTCAGCATAGTAATGACGAATTAACGTTGGACGTACCTTCATGATACAAACAGGATGATCAAATATATCTTGGCAATACATTGTCATATCAATAAAATTAGAAAAATAAATACCTTGTTCTATTTCACCTTCCAGCCATTTACGTTTCAGAGTGCGCCACCACAAAGCATGCCCTGCCGTCAAGGTAGGTGACAAACCTCTAGTTGTTTTCCACCTATGACTTTTCTTATGCCAAAAATAAGACTGGCTAGGAGGAAAAAGATAAACATTACCAAACCATTTTTCTTCGTTTAAACCATCTTCCTTTGGGGTGTAATAGTGTTTTGCTCCGACATAGTCGTTAGCAAATGCAGAGCTAGCTGGATCGAGATCAATTTGACCCATAAGCAGGTGGGCAGAATCAACCAAATCACGATTAGATACCCACTCAAATTCTTCTGAGCGTACGTTACCTCTTTTTAAGCCCATTACTCAGATTCTTTATTATAGTCAATATAAAAATAACGCATGCCTTCATGGTCATTTATGATATAGCCAGCTCCGGCTGTAGGATCGATATTTTGAACAGATTCTAAAATACGTCGAAAAGATTCAACTAAACTACCATCGTTATCACGCTCAGCTTGTTCTTGAGCAGAATGTAATTCTTCTAGTGTCAACCAAAAAGCTGATCTATCTGTGTTATTTGGTTGGTAACACATGGCTCCAGGGCCTTCAAGTTTCCAAAATTCTTTATATTTTTGGCCCATATCTCCTAGAATAAGTTTGACAGTCGCATCAGCATAGCGAGCACTAGCACTATCAAGATCTTTTCCGCATACAGCAGACAGTAGTTTTTCTCGTCTATCCATTTTTTAAAAGTTTTTGTTTTTGTAATATTAAAAGCATCTTAGGTAGAGGCTGGTAGATTACAACCATCTTTCCCAAGATACCACGTTTTTTAACTAGCTTTCCGTTATCATCTTTTACTTTATCAAATTCACCTGAGCGAATTAAATATTCAGCAACGCAACGTAAACGTCTCTTTAAAGGCAGATCAGCATTAGGGAAACGACTACAAATAGTTTCTGGAGTCATGTCTTGAAAAGCTAAACGAAGACGATTAGCTAATGTCATGTTACTGTTTGGATCTTCTAATTCAAAATCACGAATTGTTTGCACGTAACGACGTAAAACAATTTCATCAAAAGATCCCCCAGGAGGTAAAAATTTCTCAACTTGACTAGCTAAACTAGACGGCAAAATTTCTTGATAGTTATCAAAAGTAAGTTCAGCTATTTCAATACCGTCAAAACGATGAGCCATTTTAGTCGTCTACATTGGGATAAGAAGGATCTGGTACGTGGTTTAAATTCCGGCGAGAATCACTAGAGTACAAATCAACCGAAGCAACAGGATCAAATGTTCTTAGGTTAACATCTTCTCCTTTCCTATAAGAAAGAATTAGATGATTCCAGGGAATACGAATCATTTTTTTATGGCTACCAACAGGCATCACGATGTAATGCACTCCTTGTTGCCATCCAAAATCTTTTTTCTTTTTGCCTTGTAAGATCCAATTACGTATTGTTTGATCGGTCACACTTAAGCGCCGTGCACATTCTTCTGTAGAGATATACTCATCAGAAAAAACTTCTGGAGAAACCAAGTCAGTTTCACCATTTTGATACCGACTGTGCCACATTGAAGACAAAATATTACGTATGCCACGCAATTCGGCAGTAACTGAACCCAAGGCTTTTACAATTCCACTCATGTTGTTTTTGCTCCTCGCAAAAGGTTTTGATTAATGCTACACTTTCAATGAACAATAACGCGAGAGTAATGGAAGATCAAGTCCCTTCTAGCAATATTCCTCAAGAACAAGGTAATTATTATCAAAATCCTGAAGGGCCTCGCTTTCAAAATCCAGCACAATTTTCAACGGCCACTCAACCCTTACAAGAACAACCCCCTGTTGCACCTGACTTTCAAGAAATGAGACGATTAGCCCTGGAGCAAGCAATTCAACAAGTGACACAACAGCCTGTTCCTCAGCCAATTGCTCAAGTTGCACCGCAAGCACCACAATATAGTCAACCTGAAACAAATACTGTTTATGTCAGAAGAAACCTGACACTAGCTGAAATTTTGGTTATGTTTGCTTTATCTTGTGGTTTAGTTTTAGGTCTTCAAGCCAGTTGGTTTATTGCTACTGACCTTCTTCCTCGAATTGAAATACGAGAGAAATAATCAGTCCTATAATATCACTTAGGACTTGACTTATAGAAATAGGTGGCCAATAGAAAGATCTCACAATTTCCGACAATTGAATCGGTAGATATTGCTAATGCAGATCTTCTGACCCTTGTTCATGTCTTTGAAGTAGACCCTGCTTTACGAAACAAAAAAATCACCTTTAGTGGTTTTAAAAGCTATCTTGACGAATACTATATAAATGTAGGTGAAGACCCCACCTACAACAACATTACTATTACTGGAAATTTAGGAGTTAGTGGTGACACGTCTCTTAATAACCTTTCAGTTAGTGGTTCTTCTGATTTTCAAGCCGTTATTGTAGGTGGTGATTTAACAACAAGTGGCAGCTTTTCAGTTACTGGAACTATCACTGGTTCTCAGATTGAAGTTAATAATGTTGTTACAAGTTTTTTAGAAACCACTTCGGGTAACTTTGTAACGCTTACTGGTAAAACAGTAGACTTTGCCAGTGGTTTTTTCGATACTCTTTCAGGAGCTTCTGTTACAGGTGAAAGTTTTGGTGTAGTTTCAGGCATTATTGTTGATGCTGATATCAATGATCTTTACGCACAAGTAGCTCAGATTGATGTCCTTAGTGCTAACAATGTTACTTTTACAGGGATCTTAACTCACAGTGGCACTATTAATGCTAATGACATTAACGCAACAGGTACTATTTCTGGTGCGACCATTACAGGTGACGTTGGCCAATACACAACAGTTACTGGACAAACAGCTGTATTTACAACCCAAGTCTCTGGTACAAGTATTACAGGAGACTCAGCTTTCTTTGAAAGAACTACCGGAACATTTATTGATGTAACTGCTTTATCAGGGACAACAATTACAGGTGACTATGGGCAATTCTTAAACCTTACAGGATTTAGCTCACACGCAACATCTTTTTCTGGAACAACAATTACAGGTGATACTGCAAACTTAGGAACTACGTACGGTACTTCAGGTTTCTTTACTTACCTATCAGGAATAACTGTTACAGGTGCCTCTGGTTTATTCACGTCAATTCAAACACAGAGCTTAACTGCAGCTAATTTACAATTCAGCGGGGATCAAACTGTTAGTGGTAGTTTCACTGTCTTAGATAATTTATTTGTTAGTGGCTCAGGTTATTTTGCTTCAGGTATTACTGTAACTGGTGAGGTTAGTGGTGAAATAATTACGGCACAATCAGGTAATTTTGATACTATTATTACCTCTCCTTTAATTACTGGCACCTTATCAGGTGACAATGCATATATAAGTGGAACAATTACAGGAACAACTGTTGCAACGACAAGTGGACATTTTGTAACAGCTACTGGCACAACTGCTTCCTTTACAACGTTTACAGGTGTAAGTGGAGTTTTTACAACAGTTACTGGAACTAGTTTTTCAGGAACAACAATACAGGCGCAGACAGGAATCTTTGCTTCTGGAACAGCGTTAAGACCTTCACTTAGTTTTGAAGGACAAGATGACACAGGTATTTTTGTTACTAGTGGTGTAATTGACGGGAACCCAGCAGAAGAAAAATATCTAGGCTTTACCACCAGTGGCCAAGAACGTTTTCGTATTAGTCGTTATGGAGCCCTGGGGATCTCAGGAGAAAACTATGGTGCTCATGGACAAGTTTTAGTTTCACAAGGAGCAGGTGAAGCGCCTACTTGGACAAGTACAATTAGCGGCATTGTTATTAGTGGTGGTGAAATATCAATTACAGGTGATTTATTTGTCAGTAATACAATTACTGGCTACCGAATCTCTGGTGAATTTATTGATGCTGTACAAGAAATAACAGCAGCAAGTGGTGCGTTTACCGGTACCGTTACTGGTTTGACTGTCCTTGCAACTACTTTGTCAGGTGCAACAGTCTCTGGACAAACAGTTACTGGTACTAGAGCACTCTTTACTACCGGTACCTTCCAAGATTTGTTTGTTGATGATGACTTTATTATTGGCGACAATCTTACTGTTAGTGGCGACTTAGAAGTCAGCGGTAATTCAGTATTTGATAATGGAATTACTGTTAGTGGTTCTAGTGTATTCCGTGAGGGAATCACAGTTACAGGGGTAAGTAATTTTGTTAGCGGTATTATTGTTGGTCAGAATCTGACAGTAACAGGAACTATTTCAGGTACAACAGTTACAGGTCAAACTGCTATTTTTACAACAGGTCAATTTAATGACCTTTATATTGATGATATTTTTATTGTTGGAGATAACTTAACTGTTAGCGGTGATCTAAACGTAAGCGGAGAAGCTTACTTCCAAAGCGGTTTAACAAGCAGAGATCAAGCTTTCTTCCCTTCTGGAAACCAAGCAAATCCTGGTATTACTTTTATTGACGATGCCAATACAGGTTTATATACCAGCTCAGGAGATGCAATTGAATTTACTGCAGGCGCAACTAGAAAAGCAACAATCTCTTCTGGTACCTACGGTGCAGTCCTAACAATTTGGGGTTACTGAGTTAGAATGTATTTAAAAGTAGTAGCTGAGATCCTTTAATCATGCCACAGTTTGGCGAAGTTCGCGTTGATTTTATAACGTTTACTACGGGAGTCTCTCCAAACGAGGCAAGTGTTACTGTACCTGTCTCAGGACTTCTGCGTAATCCTACGTTTAGTGGCAATGTCATCATCAATGGTGATTTAGATGTACAGGGAGATATTACAAATAGTGGTAATTACAATACCGTAACAGGTAATATTACAACTACAAGTGGCACAATCTCAGGTGCTATTGGACGTTTTACAACAGGCATTGTTGGTGATTTAACAGTCACTGGAACATTGTCTGGTGTTGATCGAATTTATTTTGAAAGTGGCAGTGCGTCTGAGCCATCAATTACTTTTATTGATGATGAAAACACAGGGATCTTTACAGTAGCTCCTAATGTAATTTCAATTACTGCTGATGGTACTGAATGGGTACGTGTTTCAGGTAATGGAGATACACATTTATTTAGCAGTGGTGCATTAAAGATTCCATCTGGCACAACAGCTGCTAGACCAGGAACTTCATCAACCGGCATGATCCGGTATAACACGAGCCTTAATCAATTTGAAGGCTATGACGGAACCTGGGCAATTTTAGGTGGAGGTGCCACAGGTTCTGGCGGTGATAGAGTATTCCTATTAAATGAGCAAAATGTAACGACTAGTTATACTTTGCCTTCAGGAGAAAACGCCACAAGTTGTGGCCCTATTTATTTAAATACAGGTGTCACAGTTACTGTCGGCACTGGTGAAAACTGGTCCATCGTTTAACTTAAAGAACAATGACATTACGACTTGGCGGCGACGGTGCTATTACAGGATGTACTTCTCTTGAAGAACCAACGATAAGTATTAGTGGTCTTACTATGACCACACCAATTGAAGCAATTCCTGGTACGGCTGCAGCACCTTCTTATACGTTTAGCGGTGATACAGATAACGGTTTATATTATGCGGGTACTAATAGTATTGGTCTGTCTACTGCTGGTACAAATGCAATATTAATTGACAGCTCGGGCAAGGTTGGGATTGGTACTTCATCGCCTGGATCAATTTTAAGTATTCAATCTGCAGACCCAACATTACGTGTAACTGATTCTTCTGGTACAAATTCAAATCTTCAAGCACAGCTTTTATTTCAAGCAGGAATTGGTGGATCCGCAGTTGGTCTGATTGGGTATACAGAAAATGATGACATTCTTCGTGTAAAAACTACCGGAGCAAAACCTATTGCTTTTGATACCAACAATGCCGAGCGGATGCGAATCGACAGCTCGGGAAATATTGGGATTGGTACGACTACTAATCTTTTATCTAGCTCAACCAGAACTACTCTGAGCTTAAACAATTCAGGATCTGCTGCTGTTGCTTTAGGTGTAAACGGAACAAGAGAGGGCCACATTTATGCTGAT
>Ga0209535_1001254_pt1 | contig 17408 bp, 9 predicted proteins | sample LinPmetageLP28_FD_184041 | JGI IMG/M metagenome (GOLD analysis project Ga0209535, IMG submission 184041) | Marine viral communities from the Pacific Ocean - LP-28 (SPAdes) (version 2) | ecosystem: Environmental > Aquatic > Marine > Oceanic | place: Pacific Ocean | collected 2009-08-22 | reverse complement strand
TATTCCTGCAAGTAACATACAAAACACTTACGACGCTATATCTTTAGCTACTGAAGCTGCCGAAAAGCAGGAAGTGTTTAACTCAGCAGAAGACGCATACTTAAGGGCTGTAGAAGAACTTAAATATCTTAATCAAAGTCGAAGGATAGGGCAAGGTGAAGAACTCGACGAACAATTCTTTGAAAGGCAAGCAGAGCTACAAGACGTATTACAAAACACTAAAGCTGAATTTGAAGCCTTGGGTGGCGATACAGGTAAAGGTGTTCTACCTACAATTATTGGGGGAGCAGCAAGAACGATAGGTAAAGCGGCTAATACCGCAGCAGGAGCGATAGGCGCACCTGTATTTGGGCAAGTTAAAGTCGGTCCGGGTATTGCTGGTGGTGTCGGTGTTGGTGGGATATATAGTCAGACAGGACAACAAAGTCCCATTCTAATCGGGCAAGCGGGAAGCACTGATGTTACAGCTACTACAGGCGTTCCTGCTCTTGACGACATTATAAATCGAGAAGTGTTAGGGGGCGGTAGTGTCCTTGATACTGTTGAAAACCTACCTAGTGTGGGGGATGTAATAGCAGGAATACCCGGAACAGTTGGAGGTATTCCTCAAACAGTAAAAGATGTTGTAAACGACAAAATAGACGACGCAAAAACACAAGTGGGATTAGGAGGCGTGTTGAGTACGGCGCTAACTCCTGATAACGATGCCGATCCTATAAAAAGTGGCGGTACTGATGCAGATGCTCTTGCCGCTCTTATAGAAAATGACTTAGAAAACGAAGTAGTAAAAAGTAATAATGCGGATGCAGATGCGCTTGCGGCTCTTATAGAAAATGACTTAGAAAACGAAGTAGTAAAAAGTGATGGAGTAACAGAAGAAAGTGCTGCTGCTGCTGGAGGCGGTGGTGGAGGCGGTGGTGGGAGTAGTACTTCAGCAAGCCAACAAGGTATAGTACAGACAGACCCCGGTGGTTTAGTAGATATAGACTATTTATACGATATTGCAGGGCCAAGTATTTTTGCACCTGACATTAGCAACGACGAGGATGATATGAAAACCCTATACAATCAAGGTGGACCTGTGCAGAAATATTTTCTTGGGGGTGTTATAGACAAGACTAAAGACTTCTTTAACGACGAAAAAAACAACCCGCTTATAAACTTAATTGGTGCAGGACTGGGAGGACTGGCGGGGGGTTTGGGTGGTAGTGCTCAAGCCACAGGTAATCAAGGTTATCAAGGAGGTATTCCTCGATACCAATACGACCGCGCTCTTAAAGAAAATGCGTTTGCTCCTACAATGACTAATGCCGCTGGGCAAACAGTAGCGCGTCGTCCGGGAGGTCAGGGCCGTTCTTACTTCGATTATCCCGTGGGTACGACAACTGACGTAGCAGGAAACCTTCGTCCTCAGCCCTATAGTATTCCTACGGGAGACATTATAGGAGCTAACCGTTATGAGGCTCAACAAACTGCTATGGATGCAAGAGATGCTCAACAAGCAACAGATAACGCGGCGTTAGCTAAGTCTTTTGTAACTAATATACCCGTTCCCACTACAGATGGAACTACAGATGAAACTACAGGTGGAACTACAGGTGGAACTACAGATGGAGCTACTGGTTCAGACTTTTTCTTCGAGGCTGACGCTACAACAGAAGCTTACGATCCCGATGATATAAACACAGTAATTGCTGCTTTAAGCAGTGGTGATACTGATATAGATGCGTTAGCTGCTCTTTACCCTAATTTTACGGCTACCGATATTGAGACTAACCTTACAAATATGGGATTAGGAGTAGACGGTAACCCGTTGCCTGAAGCTCAACCTTCAAATCTTTTCTTCGAGCCTGACGCTACAACAGGAGAGTACGCTGCTAATGACGTAAATGCAGTAATAAATGCTTTGCAAAATGATTCTGTCGAAGTAGAAGACTTAAGTAAACTTTACGGTGTATCACCCAATGACATCTTAGCAAGTTTAGCGAGTATGGGGTTTGGACCAAACGGTGAGGTTATACCTCTTGCTCAAGGTGGAGAAATAAATCAGTACTACTTAGGCGGTCCTACGGATGGTATGGCTGATGATATTCCTGCTATGATAGGTAACTCTCAACCCGCTGCTTTAAGTGATGGCGAGTTTGTTATACCCGCAGATGTGGTAAGTCACTTGGGTAATGGTAACTCCGATGCAGGAGCGCAAAACTTATACGGTATGATGGAAAGAGTGCGTAAAGACCGCACTGGTAATCCTAAACAGGGTAAACAGATAAACCCTAATCAATATTTAGCGTAAGGAAACAACTATGGCAACCTCTCCCTTATTAGGTCGAAGTAGTTCACTATCAGAATTTGCTGGTCCCTATGTTACCGACATGTTGGGGAAAGGTGCGGCACTTGCTGATACTCCTTATGTAGCTTATGGCGGCCCTCTTACTGCTGGACAATCGCAACTACAGAATCAAGCTTTTACAGGACTCGCTAATTTAGCCGTCCCGCAAGCAAGTATGGCAGGGTCATTTACAGGTGCAGGATACACCCCACCTACCGCTCAACAAGCAGTAGATACTAGTGCAACGGGGTACACTCCATTTCTTGCACCACAAGATGGGTTTATTTATTCACAGGCGGTGCGGCAAATGCCACAAAATAATTTTACCCCCGCTACAGATAACGTAATGCAGCAGTACATGACTCCTTACTTACAAGGGGCGCTTCAACCACAGTACGATGCGGCAGCACGTCAAGCTCAGATAGCCCAGCAAAATCTACAAGGCCAATACGCAAAAGCAGGGGCTTATGGTGGGTCGCGTCAAGGGGTTGCTGAAGCTGAACTACAGCGTGGCTTACTAGATAGAATGGCGGGAATTACAGGTGCAGGTTATCAAAACGCATTTGAGCAAGCACAGAATCAATTTAACACTGAACAAAACTATGGACTACAAGCTTTAGCCGCACAGCAAACAGGTGGCGCACAGCAACGTGCTATAGAGCAACAGGGCGTTATGGCAGACATAGCTCAGTTTGAAACTGAAAGAGATGATCCATTTAAGAAAATACAGTACCAACAGTCGCTACTGCAAGGCTTACCAATATCCACTCAAACTTATCAATACCCTGAAACAAGTACATTAGGGAATATAGGAGCGGGAGCGGGTGGCGTTTTAGGTATACTTGCAGAACTTGGATTCGGACAAAAGGGGTAAGTAATGGCTGGTATATTTGAAGAAGTCCGTATGCGAGAGAATGCTTACGCAAACAACCCACAAGCACTACAGCAACGGTACGCGCAAACTCAAGAGTTAGTAGATCTACTTGCACTACAACAAGTAAACAACGAGAAACGTGCTGCGGCAAATCAGATTCAAGCTTCTATGCAGACTGTACCTAATACAGTCAGAGATCAATTAGAGCAAGAAGCATTAATGTCCTCCCGTAATCAACTACTTGCACAGATTGGTCCCGGTGTCCAACAGCAAGGACAAAGATCTATGATGGCACAACAACGTCAACCTATGCGTCAACCAATGCAAGGTGTGGCTGGTATGCCCGCTAACAACATGATGAAAGCTGCACAAGGCGGGATTGTTGGGTATGCAGAAGGCGGGGCTATGTATGATGAAATGGGTAGGCAGTCTACAAATAAAAACATGAATGAAATGTTTGAAACGTTGACTTCACAAGATCCTACTGGACCAATGAACCCGTTAAGTAAAGAGTTTGCAGAAAGAATACGTCTTTTAGAAAGAGAAATAGAATCTATAACAAGACCCCGTAGAAAGCCAAAAATGTTGGATATTCCAATGAAAGGGAATGCCTTTCCAACAGATCCACCTCCAGAATTATTAAACGAATTAAATATTTTGAAAGAGGCTAGGGCTAAAGCTTTAGCTGCAAATGACATGGCAAGTGGTGGGATTGTTGGTTACTCATCAGGGGAGTTAGTTCAAGAACAACCTAGTGCATTACAAAAAGTTAGACAAGGGGTAGGTCAAGGCATGATGGACATGGGGTCTAACATGCAGGAAAGTGACCAAATAATAAAAAGCAAGATTCCGTTCATCAAGCAAATGCTCGATAAAGGCCCAGCAATTACTCCACAAGAACGTGCGGAACTTAAGGCAGAAGTAGAACAAAACCCCGGCCTTATCGGTATGTTTGGAGAGCAGCTAGAAAAATTAGGTATATACGTAAAAGGCATGGCAGGTGGCGGTATTGTGTCTTTTGTAAAGGGTGGAAAAGCTGGGTTCCCTGATCTAAATAATGATGGGAAAGTTACTTACGGTGATGTCCTTAAAGGTCGTGGGGTAGAAGGTAACTTTGATGGCGGACAGATTAGAGAGGCGCTTGGTGGGCTTTTGACTTTAGCTACTAGGACACCTTTTACAAAAGACGGTGAGCGAAGCAATTTTGGCAAGATACTTGGGCGGCTGTTTGGGCTTCCTGACGTACCCATTGAATTGGGGCGCACTTCCGATGATGCACGACGTTTTAACATGGACGTTATAGAAGCAGTTGCTGAAAGAGATATTGGTGGTAGAGAAGAGATAAAAGAAGAGATAGAAGAAGAGGTAATGGAAACTATGTCTGTTCCTACCCGTGCCGAAGCGTTTGGTGCAATGTTCCCTCGTGCTCAAGAAGCTGTTGATGAATACGCAAGGAATAAAGAGATGGGTGGGATAGGTGCGTTACGTACAGCCGGTAGAATGCAAGAACAAAGACGAGATAGAAACCAAGCAATGCAGGATTTCTTTGGTGATCTTGCAAGCCAACAAGCTCAAGCACGACAGGATAAGGCGCGTATGGCTGCTCAGTTTATACTTAACAAGGATAAATTTAACAAAAGGACGTACGAACTAGACCCTGCTATGACCTTAGAGGGCATAGAAGAAGTAGGAATAGAAGGTTTTGATCGAGGCGGAATTGTTGGATTCGACGGTACTAATGGTAGCTCAGTTGTTGATCCTGAACTTGTAGAAGAAAACACTTCTTCTAGTATTTTTCTTCCTAATATTGACCCAAATGCAAATGTTAGTCCTGACCTTGTGCAACAATTAAAAGACGCGGAGCAAGCGTACTTTGAATTACAAAATATAAGAGATACGCGAACTAACCCTAGAATAAGAAATTCAGCGGAAGATATAGGGTTTCTGGGTGCAAGACCACGAAGTGAGCGTAACCCTAATTACGATCCTGAACTAGCAAGACAAGTTGCCGATAGAATAACGGCACAAGAAGGTAACATACAAAATTTAAAAGATTTAATTAGGGAACAAAGAGGTGCTTCTAAACGGGAAGAAACGCGTCAATTACTTGGGGGCTTGCCTAATCTTTCACAGGCTGGGCCTGATACTGGCCCTCCTACACGCGCTGAAGAGTTTGCAAGGATGTTCCCCAATGCTAGAGAAGGTGTTGAAGATTTTGCAAAAAAGAAACGTTTAACAACACTTCAAGATGCACAAACTGAAAGAGATAACATTGCCGGTACAAAACGTCTACGTAATATTGCTACGTTCTTACGCGGTATGGGTAGCGGCTCAAGTACAGGAGAGTCTTTACAGAAAGGAGGCGATGCGTTAGAAGCGGCTGTAGTAGCAGAGGAGAAGCAACAAGCAGCTCTATTAAATGCCCAATTAGATCGTATGGGTAAAATGGCTGTAGCAAAACTTGCCGCCACCGTTGACCGTGAAAAGATCTTAGCGGACTTTAAAGGTAAAATAACAACCGCAGAAATGGAGACAGCACAAAAAACTCTGGAAGGTTTAGCCTTTGATGAAAGATTTACGGAAGCAGTACGAGTTATTAGAGATCAGGATCTTGATCCTCTTGAAGAGCAAGTACGCATCCAAAACTTAACAACCGCTCTAGTAAACGATGATATAGTAAGTGTAAGAGCAGCAGTATTCCAAGATAGTGGTGTGACCAACCCAGAAGATTTAGGTTTAGAGTAGTAAAGGATTTAGTATGCCTATAGCTCGCGCTAAATTAGGGGACGGCTCTGTACTGCGATACTACGTGCCTGAAGGAACAACCTCTGAAGAACGTTCACAAATCTATGCGCCGGTAGCCTTACGAAAAAAAGCCGCCGGTATCGACCCACTTGAACCTCCTAAAACTACTTTAGGTGGGTATGCTAAAGAAATAGGTAAAGGGTTAGCTAGTGGCGCTGCGGGACTTCTTGAATCAGCCGCTACTGGAGCGTCGTTTTTACTTCCTGAAGAACAAGAACAAGCTGCACGTAAAGCCATTGCTGAATACGGAGTTGGGGTCCAAGAAGGACTATTACCTAGAGGCGGCTATGAAGATACCGTTGTTCGTAAGCTAGCAGAAGCTACAGGTTCTACCCTTCCTTTTATCGCTACAGGTGGCTTAGGTGGACTAGGCGGCTTAGGAAGTCTAGCTAGTAGAGTAGCTTTAGGTACAAGTGTGGGCTTGGGTGCGGCTGCTGGATCAGGTGAAGCTGCAAAACGAGCAGAAGCAGCGGGAGCTACTGAAAAGCAGATTAGTAAAGCGGCAGGACTGGGTATACTCCCCGGACTAGGTGAGACGCTAGTACCGTTTGCTGTAGGTAAGACTATTCGTGCCGGTGTAAAAGCCAGAAAAGGTTTAGAAGCAGCGTTAGGTAAAGCACCTGCTGGTGATGTGGTGTCTCGATTACGTAGAGTAGCTAGTGCCGCAGGAGGAGAAGGACTCCAAGAAGCTTCGGCAGAAGTAGCACAAAATCTTATCTCTCAAGGTATTTACGACCCTGAAACTGGCACGTTTGCAGGTACGGGTGAGTCTCTTGGTTATGGTGCAGGAGTGGGCGGATTACTAGCAGCACTGGCTGAAATTGCTATTCCCGGTCGCACTCGTGGAGATAGAAATTTAAATCAACAAGAAAAAGAAACTATTGGGCGGCGTACACAAACCGCAGCTCAAGTCGATTCGCTGCCCGATGAAGAGCTTACCGATGCAGAAATTCAATCTCGTATGGCAGAGTTTGCTAAAGGGGAAGAAGAACTTTCTGCTGTAGTAGGAGAAATTCAAGACAGGGAAATACGTAAAGACGAGGGTGTGTTTGAGGGGCAAGAGCAGTTATTTTCCGACCTAGAACCTGCTAAACAGGCCGAAGGATTTGAAGCTTTAGGTATAAATCCGAACGCTCCTATCATTAAACGTATCAAAAACAAACAACTATCCGATCCGGTACAACGACGTGAAGTATTCAATGAGTTGCAAAAGTACGCCCGCAATAAAAACGTCAAGCCCGAAACTCGCAAGCGTATAGGTGACCTATTACAGAACGAGGTTTTTGCAGATACTAGACTAGACGTAGCGGCTGGCCCCGGTCCTGCACCACAGCAGATGACCATAGAAGAGGGTGTTGAGCAGGATATTAAACAGGAAGAAGTAGATGCAGCCTTTGCTCAACGCGAAGCGCAACTAGAAGAAGACAAAGCTCAAACTTCAGCTCTTGCTCGTGCTGCTAAACCTGAAGGGCTTAATGTTATAGAAGATGCTTTTGACAGAGCGCAGAGGACAGGTAGAGAAGCACCGGGCGAAGCTCAGTTAGAAATTCCTGTTATTCAAGCTGCCGCTGCTGATGCTATAGCACAACAAGAAGTAGAAATAGGTGCTGATTTAGACGCACAAATTGCCGCCGAACAACGTGTGGATGAAGCGTTAGACAGTCAGGGTCAAGAGCAACTTGAAATGTTTGGCCCTCGTGGGGGTGTTTTACGTCCTACTCGTCCTAGAGCTAGACCAGCACCAGCACCAGCACCAGCACCGGCACAAGAAGAAGTGGTGGTGGAAGAAGATGTAGTAGATGTAGATGAGGCTGCGAATGTAGATACGGCAGAAGAAGTGGTGGTGGAAGATGTAGATGTGACTGCGGATGTCGATCCAGACGTAGTTAGAGCCGAACGAGAAGAAGCCCAAGACCAAGCACCTCCGTCTACTACTAAAACAGAAGACATGAACAGGGTACAAGCAGAGATTGAAGCTAACCCAAATGGTCCGATAGCAAAGTTTTTTAAAGGTAAGAAAACGTTAGAAGAAGGTATAGAAGAACTAGCTGCCGATATGTCTGTTGGTATAACCACTCAAAACGAAGCTGCTGAAACATGGATAAACAACAATTTAAGTGGACGATCACAACAAGATTTTTCTGACACTGTACGATTTATAAGAGAGAGTATAGGACTGCCGCTACCTACCTCTGCTATTGCAGTAACCAGTCAGCCACTATCCCAAGAGATTCGGGATAAACTAGCAGCAGGAGACTTACGTGGAGCTATCAATGATCTTGCACAAAGTTCCGACCCTAGTGTAGCTCGCGTTGCCGCTGCTGTAGAAAAAGGTTTAGGTAACACCAAAATAGTAATGGGTAGAGGTTTAGTTAATTCTAAAGGTAAGTCGGTTGCTGGTTTGTATGATCCTAAAACGGACACGATTACTTTAAATCAAGACGTAACGCTTAGGAACCATGTACTACTTCACGAATCCATGCACGCAGTTACTTCTCACGAAGTTGCTGGAAACTCTGCTGCGGCACAACAAATGCGTAATCTGTTTGAGTCAGTTAGAGACAGGTTAGATACTGCGTATGGTGCAACGAACCTTGATGAGTTTATTGCGGAAGCATTTAGTAATCCTGAGTTCCAAGCCAAGCTAGCAAGAATCAACGCTAAAGGCGAAAAGATTACGTTATGGAGTAAGTTTAAAAATATTGTAAACAACATGATACGTAAGTTCCGTAGACAACCTAGCAAAAAAATAGAATCTGCTATGGACAAAGCGGACATGATAGTTGCTGACCTTATCTCTCCCGCTCCTGAATCTCGTGATGCCGCTACCTTGTTTTCCGCTACTATTGAAGAAGGTGAGAAAAATACATTAGATGCGCTTGGTCGGTTTAGTAAAGGTAAGGTAACTAAAGAAGATGTAGAAGCAGTAGGGACATGGTTTGGTACAGCAACCGACGGGGCAAAAGCAAAGCTACTGGACTTCTTACCGCTGAATGCGGTGTTTCAACTTGCTAAAGATAAATACCCAAAGATAGCCGCTCCCGCAGAAGAATTATTCAAACTACTTCAAACTAAGAATGGGGAACGTCAAAGGTACTTAAACCTAACAAGGGACACTGCTAAAAAAGTAGAGAATATAATTGACGGAGATAAGAAAGTTAAAGAAGTTTTAGACTTTTGGGCAGCAGAAAGCACTCTTTTAAAAACCGATCCTACTAAATTAGAAAGCGCATACGAAGGTGATGTCGCTAAGTTGGAAGCGTGGAATGCCATGAACGCCAAATTAGATAAATTGTCGGGTCCACAACGAAAAGCTGTAATCGAGTCTTACAGTATATTGCGCGACGCTTACAGTGAAGTGTATAAACAACTTGTAGCGACTATGACAAAACGCTTGGATGCAATAGAAGATTCAGATGTAAAAAGAACTTTAAAAGACAAACTATTAACTCAAGTACTACAAAAAGAAACTATCGAGCCGTACTTCCCACTTTACCGTAAAGGCACACATTGGTTAATGTACTCAGCGATTGACCCAAGTACTGGGACTTTAGAACCCTATAAAGAAGCTTTTGAATCTAAGTTTCAACGGGACAAAGCTGAACGACAACTTAGAGCTAATGCAGACGCTTTAGGACTTCAGCTAAACAGTATTGAAAAGCTTACTCGTGACCCTAGAACCAAACGTTTTGGGCAAGTTGACTCACAGTTTGCTTTTAAGTTGCTAGGAGATGTAAGAGCGAAAGGAGTATCTCAAGAAGTCCAAGACGTAATATTAGACTCTTTGTTTGATGTCCTACCAGAGCGTTCTTTAATCAGTGCGTTTAGACCCAGAGAAGGTGTCTTAGGTTTTGAACGTGATGCGTTAAAAGTGTTTAGAGAGCGTATGCCTAATTTTACAAGTCAAATTGTAAATCTTAAACATGACTTAGCACTTAGCGAGATAAGCGAAAAAATAAACTTAGCTGCAAATTCATATAGAACTCCAGACTTACAGGCAGGAGCAGAAGCACTTAACGCAAACTTGCAGGGGTATATAGACTTTGCACGTAATCCTAGGATAGCCACTTGGAGTAAGGCACTTAAGAGTGCGGGTTTTGGAATGACGTTAGGCTTTAACGTATCTTCTGTACTAGTAAACGCCAGTAACTTACCCATAGTAGTACTGCCCTATTTAGGAGGTAAGTACGGATACACAGACACTATGAAGGCGATGAACAATGCACGGAAGACATTTTTCGCTACCGGCATGAACCGTAGGACTGAAGTGTTTAATGAAGAGACAGGCGGTACGGAAATCTTTGAAGGCCCGTCGCTATCCAACATAGACTTTAATGACCCTAATCTTTCTCCTGAGTTGGCAAGATATAAAGCTCTTACTGAAATGTTGGAAGCTCGTGGGCAAGCTAACATCTCTACTACTGCCGAAAACTTAGAGATGGAAAACCCTGCTAACACCGCTTGGAGTACGGCGAATGCTTATATGGGTTGGATGTTCCATCAAGGCGAACGCTTTAACCGACAAGTTACTGCAATGGCTTCTTACGATTTAGAGTTAGCAAAACGCGCTAAAAAAGGAGAACTTACCGAAACAGATTTTCAAGAAGCTGCTGACATTGCTCTATCAGATGTAGAACTAACTAACAGTGGAGCTATGATTGAAACCGCACCTCGTTTTGCTCAAGGTGATGCGGGTAACGTAATGATGATGTACAAACGATTTGGCATTTCTATGTACTATTTACAGTATAAGATGGCTAAACAGTTACTTGCAGATTCATTACCTAGAGAAATAAGACGTATTGCTGCTGCTAAGTATGACGGTGATGAAAATAAACTAACAGACGCAGATAGACAAGATGCACAAGTTGCTGCTGAAGACACAAAACGAATTGCCAAAAATCAAATTGTAGGATTGTTTGCTTCTTCTGGGTTGTTAGCAGGAGTTCAAGGACTACCGCTTTACGGTGCGATTGCGCTCTTAGCCAATACAATATTCTTAGATGACGAAGATGAGGATTTTGATAGTATAGCCGCAAGCTTCTTTGGTGAGGGTATGTACTCAGGGGTAATTAATGCAGTAGCGGGGGTTGACGTAGCTCCACGTATTGGTATGACTAATTTAGTTTATAGATCTTTACCAAACCGTCAAGAAGAAGACCTTCTTATGCACTTGGCAGAAATACTAGGTGGCCCAGTTTATGGTACAGCAGATCGAATGCTTCAAGGATTAAGGTTAGTTGGTGAGGGTGAAGTATGGCGCGGTACAGAGAGATTCTTACCTTCCGCATTGTCCAACGGAATGAAATCTGTACGGTACGCGACTGAAGGAGCGACTACTCTTCGCGGCGATCCTATCTTAGAGGATATAAATCCGTGGAATATTTTTGCTCAATCACTTGGCTTGGCTCCTGCGGGCTACACAAAACAGTTAGAGATAAATGCAAGAGATAAAGGATTGGAACGAAGGCTAAACTCCAAACGTACTGACCTAATGCGTGATTATTACTTAGCGTTAAAGGAAGGGGATGTAGACAGTATGCAAGATATAGCCGAAGAGATGGCAGAGTTTTCTCAGGACAATCCTTATGTAGCGATTAGCGGGGATACTTTAAGACGGTCTATGAATCAACATAGGGTCACCGATGAAATATCAAGACAGTTAGGTGGTATAAGTACTTCAGCTAGACAGGCGCGACGTATACTTGCACGACGTGCAGAAGATTTAGCCTAAGAGTTCTATTTAATCCTCCAAACTCTTAGCCCGTACTTTCCTTTCTCTATACAAACTCGTTTAGTTAAACTACTTCTGTCTATGCTACTTGCATCCAATACGTGTCGAAACGCCATCTTTGTGTTTACACACGGTATAAATATTGAAGTACCAACAATAAACTTATCCCAGTCTATACATACCCTAACCCCGTCTGGGGAAAGGTCAGTCGGACTCAACCTCATCGTTGTCCTCCTCCTGTGCCATTGGATCGTTACCTAGTTGACATCTTATTACATGAGTACTTAAACTTTTTTTCTTTTTGTCCAAACCCGAATCCATACTTGTCCCTTTGACCATGCGCTTTTTTACATTAGTTCTGGCTTCCATATGCACTCTCATTAAGTCTATCACTGCTTTGTACACGTATTTATGTTTGGCGCACCACTCTCTAAAAGGTTGGGGACGAATAAATAATTGATTAGTGTCTGTCTCATGCCTAGCAACAAGTTTAAGTAAGGGTAAATCTTTTTGGTCTGGGGGTAATGTATCGCTAAGGTCTGAACCCCTATTATCTTGAGTACTTAAAATACGAAGAATATTTCTTGTATTATCCATGTAAAATTCTCCTACTAAATCTTCTATATCCATATCCATCTCTTCAAGGTCATGTTTCTGCGCTAGAATAGTTCGTATAATCCATTTGTATAAATTATCTAAATCCCAATCTATTAGACCTAACTCCTTTGCTATTAAACATCCCGCATAAGTAGTCGCCCCTTGAGCAATCCAAAAACGATCTGAAGGCTCACCATTAATATCTTTTACAATCCGCGCTCGTGTATCTAAGACAAGATTTTTAGTAGCTTCTAAAGTATTTATAACGTGCTTAATATAAATCTCTCCTGCCCACCCATAGTTCTCGGCTAAGGTGTCGTTAAGATCGTTTGCCTTTAAAGTATCTCCAGCACCGAATAGAAGTTTGGTTGCTAGATGACTTACTACCCTACCCGACTCACCTTTAGGAGAGCTTCTCCATCTTGATGCTGTATCTGTTATGCTGCTGTTGCCTGTAGTACCGCAACTAAAAGCCCATTGCTCTCCTCTATAACGTTCTGCGTTCTCTGCCCCACTCGTCATCCTGTTTCTTTGAGCACCATCACTTATACCAAAACAGAAGTCACTAGCGTCTTTAGGTTCGTAATTGGATATTTCATCTATATATAGTGGTAAATTTTTTATTATCTCAGCTCGATTCCAAGCAGAGTTAGGAGTATCTTTTCCGATAAGTACTAACTTTTTATGGTCGCCCCATACAGAAGCACCACCCCACATACCTGTAGTCTTACCTATCCCCGTTTCAGGACTGTTAAGGTTGTATATTGCACCGGCTATTCCAGATACAAACTCCATAAGCGGAGCACCAAAACTTAAACCAAACATGTATTGATGCTGTTCAAACCCCTCTTTATTATAAAACCTAGCGGCTTCTTTCCACTTTTCTAATGTGCCTTGTTTGGCAAACATAGGAATGTATTGTGCGGTTCGCACCCCCGCAGGGTTTTCTTTCTCGTAACCTTTAAATATTTCTTTATCCCCCAGTACAAAAGACTTACAGTTTTTTGTCCAACCAAATTGCGTCTTTACGCTTGGTGGATGAGGAGTTGTATCTTGAAGTTGTTGCATCCATTCCGCTATATAACGTTGCACTTTACCCGCTCCTTTAGCACCTTTTCCTGATAAAAGAATGATGCCCTGTTCGTTCATTAAGTCTCTAAATTTTTCTGCTGAGGTTAGATCTTTTTGAGATGCCATAAAACGTTTAGTAATATTAAAATTGTTTATATGTGTAATTTCATAAGACAACCCCACAGCAGGATCGTGTAGTATTTTTGAAAGAAATAGATCGTGTCTATAAATAATTTCATCATCTACTTGATTAGTATCTTGGTTAACCGTTCTATTTATAACGCCCCTTTGACTTTCTGGTCTCATATAAGTGCTAGGATAAGTAGGTACAGGAGGTGGGGCAGGGACATCTTCATCCTGCTCATCCTTTCCATCTTCTAACACTTCAACTATTTGTTCAGGGGCTTCTACCTCTTCATAAAAACCTTCTTCATTAGGTTCAGCAACACGTCGCTCTCCACACAAAGTTATAGGGCTTTTAATCTTATCTTTATGGGTACAGTTGTCGCATAAACCGGGATGGTCTTCGTCAAACCTACCACATGTGTGCGGGTACTCGATGGATTCAGAAATCTTTCTAGTTTCTTCTGGATCGTAGTTTGCCGCACGTTTAGAAATTAAATGTACCGCAGGAGTTGTGCCTTCCTCCACCCCATCTGTATCACACCGTTTAGCTATAGATAGTGTGTGTAACCACTCTGGATAGGTCAGTTCATCGGGTTCAAGTATAGCTCGTGCTATGTGAGCGCACCCTTCCCCCTGTTTAGTTTTGGCAATTAAGTTTTCAAACCTGTACTTATATTTTGAAACTCCTTTAGCCCGTTCCATATCTTCAAGGTCTTCTTTAGAAGAACTATTAATAGAAGGGACAGGTATTAATTCAGCAGGTAACTTACTTATAAAAGTAGTAAGAGCAACCCCCGACTCACCCTCAAGTACAACAGCTACAGGTAGCGGCTGTTCTCCTTTAAAGTTACGTGTGTCCGGTACACGAAGTAGCCGTGCCGCATCCGCTGTTACACCAGCGTCTATCTCTAACCCATCTTGCAAGCATGTTGCTTTAAGTGTTTTTGCTACTGGCTCCCACTCGTCACGGGAGTAGGGCTTATCGAGCGTCCAGTATACGTGTAGACCGCGCCCTGAATTTATTATATAGGGACGAGGTAAAACATACGTCTTACGAAACGCCCTTAATGCTTTTAACGCTTCTGCTTGAGTCTGGTAAGGTTTGTCCGTTCCGCAATCAATATCAAGAAATAAACATTTTAAATCCCGCACGTTGCCAGCTTTGCGGTTTTTATCGACAAAAGAGGCTACTCCAAAATAAACATCATGCCCTTCTTCATCAAAATTTCTTGCGGTTTCAGCAGCAGAATCTAAAGAGTCGTGGAACTTTTGGTTCATTGACCCTTCGTTCTTCTTCCCTGCTACACAATAGTATCCTTCACCACCCAACACAGTGCTAAGAAACTGTTTGGTATCCATAGTCTATCCATACTTGAAAGAGGTTTGGGCATCCGAAGATGCCCTTGTTTTTATTTTAGTCGTCGAACCCATCTAGTAATGATGCTAAATCAACATCGTCTTTAGGCGCGTCTTTCTTTTTCTTAGACACTTTGACCTTTGGTTCTACAACAACTTCCTCTTTTTCTACAGCTTCTACATCAAACACACTGTCCAGATCAGCTTCTTTAGGCTTAGTACTTTCTTGTGTAAAGCCTTCTTCAACGTCAAAGGGAGACGCAGCTATGTATTCTTTGTATTTGATAACTTGTACCGCACGTAATCTTAAGGATACGCCGTTACCCATTTGCCCATTGTAAGGGACTAACTCCATAAACAAACTTACAGTACTGCCAGTGGTTAATTGAAACCCACTATCTAAAGGATTGTTCAAAGAATCATAGTGACTAGGAGGACTATTAAAAGAAGCAGGTATTTTAGCCTTGCCTATAAACATCTTATTGTCGTCTTTTGTAAACGGCATAGTAAGATCAGGCCAATCGTCTTCCTTGGCTTCTTCGTACGCTTCAGCCATTGCCTTAAAAAGTTCTTTGGCTTTCGTTCCTGTCATTTTAAATTGTGTACTGTAGTCGGCTCCTTGGGCATTAGCATCACACGGGACACTAGCACCTTTACCGTTCTTTCCTCCTTTCTTATCAAAGTGATAAGGTTGGTCTAGCTTTGGGTAAAGGGCTTCTACACTGGTTAATTTATATGTCGGTTTACTCATCTTATCGCACTCTCATTAAGGTTAATTAAAATTGCATTAGCTTAAAAGCTAAGGTTTCGGTACTACAAATCTTTCACATACACTCCTTCCCCTTCGACAACATCAAACACATTGTCCACGTTAGGGCCGTTGTTTTCGTACACTTTTGGGATAAAACTTACTAAACTTTTAGTGTGAGAGTCACTCTGCATCTTCTTAACTAGTTTCATTTCAGCCTCTTCTAGTACTCGCGCCGGTCGGAAGCATACTTTGGGTATATCGCTTTCTTCATCAAAACTTAACTCAGTCATAATTGAAGACAGTAGTGCACTTTGGGAATCAATTAAACGTGCATAAGTTTGAAGCCCCATTTTCTTTCTATCTTTACCGAACACGCTAGTAGCAGGTATTGCAAATTGATACGCAATGTTGGTGTCTAAAACGCCTTCTCCATTTGCTAGCATTAAAGCAATTCGTTGCTGAAACCTACACGCCCTACCACCTCCATGCCCCGAACCCTTAATATTTTGAGGGCAATTAAAACAAGTAGGGGATTGTTTATTTGCTGTTGGTACTTCTTTAGCGGGTATCCCTGCGTTTGCGTCAGCGGCCCAACATGTAGGATGTTTACCTTTTCCGTGTACGTACTCTCCTGAATAGAAAACACGAGATACAGGAGCGGCTTTAACTATTGCTACTTTGAGTGGCCCATCACCTAACTCTTCTACCGTACCCCCTAACAGACGAAACACATTTTCATTTATGCTAAGACGCGTTATATTGCTAGTATCTGCCAATTCAACAGAGTTGCTACTTACCACAGGCGCAACAACTTTAGGTTGGAGTTCGCTCAACAAACTGTCAAAAGGGTCGGTCATACATCCTTACTCTCATCAAACGGTAGCTCTAGTTGTTCCGTTATCTGGTCGGTTTCCATATCTGGCTCGTCTTGTTTGAGCGCTTCGACCACAGCAGGAACATTAAATCGGTAGGTGTACCCTACTTTTATGTAAGTAGTTTTGGGTATGAACCCTTTGTTGACCCATTGTCGGATGGTGCTTACCTTTACAGAAAGGTGTTCTGCAACCTCTTCAACAGGGACGTAACTATCAAAATCACTCATTTCTTCCTCCGTACTGTGATGGTGTATTCACTATCTGCGTTGAGTCCGGGCGGTAAAGCTTCCGGGTTTTCTTCAAGGAACTGCTTCATGTTCCCTTGGTGTATTCGTTTCTCAAGCAAGTCCACTGCTTCATGCTTAACCACGAAGTTGTTAAACGCTTCCCAGTCACCCGTCCAGAATCTTGTTTTCTGAGAGCGCCAGAAAGTCCCAGAAGAAGTCTTTACTGACTCCACTCCGTTATCTTTACAATGCTCCAGAAATTGACCCTTTATGATGTCGAGTCGTCGGTTTATCTCTTGTTCTTTCTCTGCAAAGGCCGCAGCCAATTCAGATTTCTTATCGCGGAGCTTGATATAAGCTGTAACGTAATCGTCAAGTGTGCTCACAACAGTAGCTGTCATGGTTAAGTATCCCCTACTTTTATTAAGTTTCTTATAATATAGTGTAGTTTGATCTATAATTCAAGTACATCTTCATATAAATCTATCATTTTTGTATGTACGTTGATTCGCTCGTCTAACATCTTATATATCCGTTTCTCGACAGGTGGGCCTTGAAGTTGTACCACGGTACAGGGGTGTTTCTGTCCAGAACGGTGGACTCGTGCGTTGGCTTGAGCGTAGGTTTCTAACGAAGCCGTTGGTCCCCACCAGACAATGG
>Ga0209535_1001252_pt1 | contig 17420 bp, 25 predicted proteins | sample LinPmetageLP28_FD_184041 | JGI IMG/M metagenome (GOLD analysis project Ga0209535, IMG submission 184041) | Marine viral communities from the Pacific Ocean - LP-28 (SPAdes) (version 2) | ecosystem: Environmental > Aquatic > Marine > Oceanic | place: Pacific Ocean | collected 2009-08-22 | reverse complement strand
GCTTTATTGAAACGTCCAACCCCTACAAATGATACATTGCCACTAGATTGATTACTAATACCATTAACGATACCTGAATACCTACCACCAGCGCTGTTACCTAAACCACCAACTACTGATGAGTAACCTGCCCCACCGGCGGTGTTTTGGTAACCACTACCGATAAATGATTTACCTGCACTTGCATTATTGCACATACCACCAACAATAACTGAATTACTACCACTAGCTGTATTTCTATTACCACCACCTATAAATGAATTTGTACCTTTACCGTAATTATTAATACCACCTGTTATCTTAGTTGCTGATAAACCCCCAATAGATAAACTGTGTGTAGTAGTAAAGCCTACGTCTGTTACTTGTTGTAAGTCTGTATTATCAATAGCTGCAGATAAGAAAACGTAGTCTGCAACAATATCTCTACCATCGACTAAACCGTTAACATTTAGATCACCGGATAAATTAATGTTTTCACTGACATACAACTGAGGACTATAAATACTACCGGTTGTTGATAAATTGTTAACAAATGTAGTATTTGCTTTATTTGCTGTAATATTACTTCCTAAAATAAATGAATCTGCACTATTTAAGACATTATTTTTACCTCCTAAAATACTTGAGCAATTTCCATTATTTAAATTATTACAACCACCTAATACACTAGATTCAACCGCACCGGCAGTATTATTTTTACCACCCCCAATAAATGAATTTGTCTTAGTCGCTTGATTACAATTACCTGCACCAACAAATGAATTATTACCCCTGGCCGTACCACTAAAACCTCCCGTTACTGTTGAATTAATACCACTAGCTGTATTACCTTGACCAGCTAAAATACCACTAGCGTCGCATCTAGCTGTATTACCTTGACCAGCCCCGACAAACGATCGATTTACAGATGCTGTATTAGTAAGACCGCCGGCTATAGTTGAATTTTCACCAGTCGCTTGATTGCATGTTCCCCCAACTACTGATGAATTATCACCACTAGCTAGCGAACTAAAACCTCCCGTTACCGTTGAACAACGACCACTGGCTGTATTGCAAAAACCTCCAACTACATTAGCTGCTGAACCAGATGCTACATTAGTGAACCCTCCACCGATAAATGATTTACCTCCACTGGCTGTACCGCTCATACCTCCAACTACTGATGATTGACCCTCTAAAGCTCTATTTCTATTACCCCCACCTACGAATGAACAACCACCGCTGGCCGTATTATGACCACCTCCAACTACTGATGATGTATACGAGCTAGCTATATTACATGCACCTCCAACTACTACACTCTGTAGGCAACTGGCTGTATTCCCAAAACCGCTTCCGACGAAAGCTCGGCCTCCGTCAGCTGTATTACATTCTCCAGCTAAAATACCATCACTAGTGTTCAACGCATGATTGCATGTTCCCCCAACTACTGTTGAATTATTACCATTGGCTAGTGAACTAAACCCTCCTGTTACTGTTGAATTAATACCTTCGGCTACATTACATTGTCCAGCTAAAATACCAGCAGCGTCAGATCTAGCTGTATTGTTTTGACCAGCCCCAATAATACCGAACTGAGAAGAATTGCAATTGTCTTTACCACCTAATATGGATGCTCCAACACCAGTAGATGAATTGTTACAACCACCTAAAACTGTTGAATCGATTGAGCAAGCGCAGTTATTATTACCAGCTGCTACAAACGATCTACTACCATCAGCTATATTAGAACAACCAAATACACTAGCATCATTACCGCCAGCAGAATTATTAATACCTCCAATTATTTTATTGGCTGATAAACTTTGAGCTGATAAACTCGTCGTAGTTAAATCAACCCCACCGGTTGGTTTGACTTTAATACCAACTTCACCGGTAGGTTTAATTGTAAGTCTATCACTAGGTATTACAGAACCAGTTTGTAGAATAAGATCATCTGATAATAATACATTAGTATTATGAATATTACCTATTTGGTTTCCACATACACCATTACTGTATAAATTTTCAGTAGCTGATATATCACCTACAACTGTTAAATCTTTATGAGGTATTTGAGTTCCTATTCCAACTCTATTTGTAGTTGAATTAACGACGAACGTATTACCATCAGCACTCAAACCGCCAGTAACCGCTATTTCTGAAGCTTCTATATCTGTTTCTAATATCGGTACTGTTAATCTACCAGTAGCTGATATATCTCCGATAACTGTTAAAGTTTGGTTAGGATTAGATGTACCAATACCAACTTTATTAGTACCACCCTCAGTAAAAATTGTATTACCATCTATTTTTAGACCTTCAGATGCCTTAATGTCTCCGCTTACTAAAAGGTCACCTGTAGCAGTAAAGCCAGATAACTCAAATTGTTTAATATCCGTAACTGTCGTAAAAGATGATATGGAATGTATTTCTGTCGCATATATTGCTGCATTAGTACTAATATCCTGCGTTGTTGTATTACCTGCCTCGGTTACATATTGTAAGTTTACAAACCCACTCAATTCACTTAATGTGGATCTTTTAGTCAAATCTCCTTCAACTAGAGGTATTATTTCACTTCCATCTAAACCTCCAGATGGTGGTAAGTTAGAAATCGGTATTTTGCATATGGCCATATTATTATTTATTCATCAATGATGTCAATTAAGTGGGGTACACATGCAAGAATGGTTAATATATCAGATTGTATTTCTTTTTGAAAAATAATATCCATTGCAAGCCAATTATTTTTAAGTATTTTGATAATTTCGTCCAAATAATCTTTACGTACTTCTAAGAGAATACTTTCTCTCTCATAGTCGATATATAATAAGTCGGTGAATTCATCTAATCTAGATTTTACATCATTAAACATATCTTCTTCCATATAATTATTTAGGAACTGTGATATAATAATATATGGCTCGAAAGAAAAAACAATTTAATTATGAGTTTATTGACTGTAATATGTCTTTTCCATCCTCAATTGAAGTTATTTGCACCCAAACTAAAGAGAAGGTACGTATGTATCATAAGCAATTGGCTAGATTGATAGAAAATAAATATCGCAATAACTATAGCATATTCAAAGCTACTTATATTAAGAAAGGTAATAAGCCGGAAGAAAATAATAGAGATGATAATGGTGAGTATAATTCAGCTCCAGAAGGTTATAGACAATATCTTGTTTCAAGCTATATGTTTACTAAAAATGATACCTTAATGGAAGATTCTGAGCGATCTGGTAAGCTAAACTTTTTAAGTGAATGCTATATGAAAAGATATAAAAATAGTCTAGATGAAGTAGTTAAATTAGCGGAACAGTGATATAATTAAAGGATGAGAAAATTTCTTTATGAACTAGGAGCAGCTGCGACTATAGTTTTTGGAATGGTTCCCATATGCATTGTTGCCGCAGTATATGCTGCATATTTTGCAATCGTAGAAACAGCAAAGATTTTTCCGGCACAAATATCTGCCCTATTTGAGATTTGGTATTTGGATAAGGAACTGTGATATAATTATAGCATGAACCTTAATTATACAAATACTAACTTCAAGACAGTAAGTGATATCAAGATACCTGATATCTTCTACCGCAGATATAAAAGCGGTATTTCAGTAATGGATGATCTATTCGGTGAAGGAATTTTACCCGGTAGTTCAGTAACGATGTGCGCCGCCGCAGGGTGTGGTAAGACTACTCTTCTTCTTCAGTTGTTAGAAGGTATGAGTACGAATGGTTATAACGTTGGTTATTCATCAGGTGAAGAAAATACTTATCAGTTGGCCTTTACTTGTGATCGTATCGGAGTTAAGCAGGTAGCAGTTGCTAATATGACTGATATTGATGAGCTAGTTGGTGCAATGGACGATTTAGATGTTCTTGTAGTTGATAGCTTTCAGGCTCTTACTACTACTAAGAAGATGAATAGTCGAGCTCTTGAAAAGTATGCTGTTAGTAAACTTACTAGAGCTGCTAAAGATAAAGAGTGTACTGTATTCTTTATTATGCATCTTACTAAAGATGGTAAGCTAAAGGGTGGTACTATCGTACCTCATACCGTTGATGTTAATATGAATATTGAAATTGATGGAGAAATTGATGATGATGCTCGGAAGATTTTCTTTACTAAGAATCGATTCGGTGCTCTTAATGAGTTAACTTTATTCATCGGAGCTAAAGGTTATGACTTCTCAGCCCCTGTAAAGATTGAAGCTAGTGAAGAAAAAGCTCCTAGTAAAAAGAGTAAGAAGAAGAAGGAATTAGAAGCTATTCTCGAAATGCGTGAGCCGCCTACTATAAATGCAGATAGGGTTGCTTCTTCTCTAGATATTGATATTACACGAGCTCAGTACTTGCTAAGAGAACTTACAATCAATGGTAAGATTGATAAGTTTGGTAAAGGTATCAAGGCTATTTATAAGCATAAAGAACTAAAAAACGGTTCAGCTCTATACGATACCATTGAGTTACCGAAAACTCAATAAATTTGGTTCATGACCTAGGTAAGTCGTAAAACTACCTAACTATATGATTTAGTAATAGTTTGACCACCAGTTACATAAGTTTCTTTTGTACCATCACCGAAGTCTTCAATTAATAAATTACCAGTAAACTCAAAAGTATAATTTACTACTTCATTACCATCCGGGGTATCAAAATTCCAAAAACCTACAAATGTATTTATAACTTCAGGTGCTCTTGCAGCTCCTTTAATTTTAATTCGTCTGTTAGTTAAATTACCATCAATAGAACCTAGTCTTTCTCTTTCTAAATCACTTAAAGATCTAATGTTTGCCCTTTTCGGAGTAAAACTATTTCTAATCTGATCTTGAGCCCGAGGCTTAATCTGATTTGATATTTTTTTTACTTTTTTATAACTAGGATTATACATATCTTATATTTATATATTACGTATTAGTGTTGACGCTCCAACCTTTGGATATTAAAGCTACCCTATCAGAATTGCTATTACCGTTGGTTGGTGCTCCATTACCGGTACCAGCTAGGTTAATCAAATAACCAGAACCGACAGGGTTAGGATAGGTAGCGTTAATAGCTGCTAATATTCTATTAACTTCAGATGTAGGTAAAAGATTTGTTTGAGCTTGTATATTGTTAAACTGAATAGATGGCCATGACGTACCATTCCAACCAGTTAAAGAGCAATTTGCAACATCTAAAATTTTTAATATTGGGCACCCGGATAAATCTGGAATAGCCCCTATAATACCTGGACTACCATTTCTATCATTTTTATTAAATCGTAAGAATTGTAAACTAGCTAAATTTGTAACCTCTGGAAAGTGTCCAGATAATCCATTATTATTAAAATTACAGATTTTTAAGTCTGTAAGGTTATTTATATATGGTATTCCTCCTGATAAATAATTTTGATCAAACTCTAACGTAATTACAGTAGGACATGCACTTACAGTAGGTACAGGTCCAGTTAAGTGATTGTTAAACGCGTGATAAGTTTTTAAATTTGGTGTTTTCCTGAAATCGTGTAATCTACCCGATAAACCATTTCCAGATACGTTAAAATTTTCTAATTTTGAGCAAGCAGATAATTCTGGAATAAACCCAGATAACCCTGCATTACCATTATTAAAATAAATCTGTACCATTTCAGGATTAGTGCTTAAAGCTGGTATCTCACCTGAAAAAGAATTATCTCTAAAATCAGCAAAAGATAAAGATGGGTTATCTGAAAAAGTAGGCAACCGACCAGTTAAGTTATTATTACGCAGACCTAAAGTTTTTAATATAACATTTTCCTCCAAAGAAGGTACTGTACCGGTCAATGCATTATCATTAGTTACTGTTAAATTATCTAAATTAGTAAATGATGATACACCTGGGTATATAGAAGAAAGATTAGGAATATTATTACCGTTTAATTCAATTTTTACTAAATTTGGACCACCTGTTAAACTAGTGATACCACTTGTTGTAACTATAATTTCTTCTAAATCATTAATTATTGATGCATTTATTGTACCGCCTAATTTATTTGTAGATGTAGTATCTATAACAACTTTCTTTAATTGTCCATTTATTGTTCTAACTGATAATCCGGGCATAATTATATTTAAGGAACTGTTATATAATTACAATATGTTAACTGAAGAAAAGCTAATGGACTCTAGGTATCATATAATTATCTTACAAGAAAAGCAAGAAAAGCTTTTTGAAGAACTCTTAGATGAAGTTAAAGATAAACATAAAGAAATGTTTCCGGATTTAGAAGCTCAGTTAGTAGATTTTTGCTATAATAATGTGTATTATTCAGCAAAGGATATAAATAAATTTATAAATGAATTATATTCTAAGGAAATACTCCTTGAAATTTAAAGGAACTATGATATAATAGTAGTATAGGTTTTATGAAAAGTAACAATAAAGTGTAATAAAAAATGCATAATATAACAGAAAGAGATGCTCAAGTAGGTTTGAGCCAAGCATGGCACGGTTTGACCGATGTCGTTGAAACAATCGACGTTAAAGATAACGTCTTGACTAAATGGGACGTAGAGCGTAAGCCGCTAACGTACGTCGATGTAGATGGTAATGAACAAGAGACAGGATACGGAATCTTAGTTGGCTCTGATGATGATAAAATTATCGGGCGCCCTATGACCCCTTCTTATAAGGCTATTAGTAATGAGAAGTTTTTAGATCTCGTTAGTGATGCAATGGCAAAGCTACCTAAGGCTAAAATTGAATCTGTTGGTTCAGTTTGTAATCGAGGTAAAGTATTTGTAACTGTGAGCTTGGATGGTAAGAGTAATTATAAAGTAGGCGATAGAGAGTTTAAAGACTATCTTAACTTTGGTAATGCTCATGATCAAACTTCAAAGCTTTGGATCAATAATACCAATACATGTACTGTATGTGATAATACATTTACATATAACTTAAATGATAAGTCTAATATGGTTGGTAGTGCTATTCATAGAGGTGATATCGAGCTTAAACTTGCTGATCTATCTAACGTTGTAGATGATTTCTTAGGTACTCAAGCAGACTTTCGTGTAAAGTTTACTGACCTTCTTAAGAAGAAGATTACTGATAAGAAAGCTCAGTCATTGTTTACTGGTTTCTTAATGCGTAATAATCCAAAGGAAGGACTTAGTACACGTTGTTTAAATACGGTTGATAGCTTGAATTCATTGTTTAAGCGAGGTGCTGGTAACCGAGGTGAAAACTACGCAGATGCGTTCTCAGCAGTAACTGACTACTATACTCATAATAGTACTCGTGGCAAAGGTAAGAATCGTCTTAATCAATATGTTTCATCTGAGTTCGGTCTCGGTCGTATGAATAAGCAAAGTTTCTGGACTGTGGTTAATAATAATGAGCTTGCAGAGCGTACGATTGAAAGAGGTACAAAACTTCTTTCTTTAGTAAATCAGTAACCCGAAAGAGATAAATATAATTATGCAATTCAAAGAAGTAAGTCAAGGTTATACTTTCGTTCAAGAAGAAGACGGAATGATACAAGCATATGATACGGCTGGTGATATTTCTAATATGCAACCAGTCTTTATTAGCCAGGTTAGTGCTAAAGATCAAAAAGACTTTGAGGTAGAGATATCTTACATCTTAATGGATCACCTAACAGTGAGTAGCTGATAACTTTAAATCGAGGGTCTCGTGAAAGCGAGACCCTTTCCCTTTCCTATTATGAAAATAACAGAACACATGATGACAACAATATTGTTGAAATTAAAATTAATAAAAAAACAACTCGAAAATAACGAAAAAGAAGAAGCTCTTTCCGGAGTTAATTCTATCTTAGAAAACATAGATAGATTTGGAAGCAATGGACCCGACAGTAAAAGCAAAGTTAAATAAGTTTTTTATTAAGAATTATTCAAAAGTATACAACACCACTCCAGAATTAAAATCTGAGGGTAATGATTACTATTACACAACCTGCAAAAATAGTAATATTATATGTTTTATATCGATAGGTAGAATATAAATATTTTAATGGCAGGTAATAATGATAACCGGTATAGACGCTGGGTAATTAATCGTAAAAATAAAAAGCTAGGTAAGAGACCTTCCAATATTAAAGATAAAAATGCTTTTATTAACGAATTAAATTTAAAAGCTCAATTACAGCTCGATCGACTAGGTAAGAGACCTTCCAATATTAAAGATGCAAATGCTTTAAACAACGCATTAAATTATGATTCGGTACAAGAAACTTTAGCACTAGGTAAAAGACCTCCCAATATTAAAGATGCAAATGCTTTAAATAACGAATTAAATTATGATTCGGTACCACTAGGTAAAAGACCTCTTAATATTAAAGATGCAAAAGATTTAAATAACAAATTAAATTATAATGAATTATCAGAAACATTAATAAATAGATCTTCAAAAATATTAGGTCCGAAAGTTATACCTGAAATACCTCTAATAACAGGTAACTTTTTAGTAAGAGAAAATAATTTTATTATTGCTACTGAAAATGATAAGTTAATAGAATTAGATATTAGCTAATACGTATAAATATATATACGTATGGCAATCGAAAAAACTAAAATTTCAGAATTGGGTTCTGTCTTTCCTACTCGTACCGCAATTTTTCCTTTTGTACAGGCTGGTACAACTGTTAGTTGTGAATTGACAAGTATATCTACCTTTTTAAAAGATGTGTCTATATCTAGTTTTTCAATAACACCATCTACTACTATATATGAAATAGGAGATTTGTTAACTTCATTGCAGCTTGACTGGGTGTTTAATAAAACCCCGGATCAAATATCGTTAACACTTCATAGCGGTATTATCAATACACCTGCTAATACAACTACATCTTTTACTGATAGTTTTAGCTTGTCTACTGGTAGTAAAACATGGACATTATCTGCTACTGACTTTAAATCTTCTGCTAGTTCAACAAAAACTATCAATTGGGTTTATCCATTTTTTACCGGTATGAATTCAAATAATTTAACTGACGGTACCGGTATATATTCTTCTAGTTTAACTAAATTAATAAAAACAAAATCTAGTAAAACGGTAGCTTTGAATGATACTTTAAAGTATATCTATTTTGCTTACCCAGCAAGTTACGGAGATTTATCTACTATAAAAGACCCAAACAATTTTAATGTTACTAATAATTTTACTAAGTATTCAGGTAACGTTACTAGTACAGGTTTAGATAACAATTATTCAAATATATCTTATAACATTTATAGTACTTATCCCAATCTAGTTAATGCAAGTGGTAATTACGTATTTAACTTTTAATTATGGCCATTAATACAATTGCAGGTTTTAAGGTTTCGTTTCCAGAATTAATAGATTCTAGAATCGGTCCATTTTCTTCATATAACGACGCTAATGATTTTACAAATGAAAATTTTAGAGTTATTGGTCAAAAAGTTATAGTTGTAGATAATGCTACTTATAGAAATTTAGGTACATCGTCACCTACCATAACTGGTGGAGATTATAGAGAGTTCGTTTATACTGGTGATGTAAGTAATAGCGGGTTGTCCCCTATATCACCAAAAATATTTAAAACTAATTCATCGAATATTAGTATAATAGCTGCTGCGGGTGGAGGTTTTAAAGGAGGTTATATAAGATTTAATAATCAAAACCCAACTATAGCCACTGAAAAAACTGTAGCGGTACCTAAAGATAATGGAGTACAATCTGGGGAAATTATTGAGTTTACTACATTAAACTTAGATTCTATAAAATTTATACCAGCAACAGATGTTACTATTAATGATGTCAATAGACAGACTAATTTTTCATCTTGCACATTAAGATGTATTAGTGCTAATTACTATGAAGTGGTAGGTTAATATGAAATATATACCAATAGGATATTTTAATAATATTGCTTTCGGGCCAGAAACTGAACTAAATTTAGTTATTGATAGTACTGCTAATCTAGCTGGTACAAAAAATGAGTTAGATACTCTAGTTAGTACCGATTTAAAAACTTTACTATTACCGTTTTATGGTACAGAAGCAAAATATAATGAAAAGGTTAAAGTTGTCGAAAATGATACCGAACAACCATATTCAATGTTAACAACATTTAACTTATCATCGAAAAATAGTTTTGTTTTTGCTTTTATTGATGAAGCTACCCCATATGGTGATATATATACGACTACAAATCCAACTGTTACTTCTGATATTTACACCTTAGTTAATAAAGTATCCGGTTATAAAAATGAGTATAGAGGTTTTATATTTAGAGTAAAAGATACTGGAGCTGTAACCTTTGGAGAATCACACAAATTAAGAGAAATATTAAACACGGTTCGTAATAATCACTCCCCATATACCAATACCGCTTACAATCAAATACAGTGTCCAATTACAAGAGAAGATCAAATATTTAATAGGTTAGATATTGCAGATGTTAGTGAGCTAACGCGGTTCGCAGCTGCAGGTGGTACTATAATGACCAATTTTACTAGATACAAATATTACGGTTTTGAAATTATTGATGCATTGAATCAATCTGTTGCCTCTTTAAACATAAAGAATGATAGTAGTTATATAACGAGTAATATTGAATCTAGAATAGTATATACCAATCTAGATGCGATTAATATGCCATTTCCTATTCTTGAATCTAAAATATTATATACCAGTCAAAATGGTGTAGTATCGCAGTATACAGCTATTGGATCTAAAATATTATATACCAATCTAGATGCGATTAATATGCCAAATACAATACCTAATCTTAAATCTAGTATAGTATATACCAATATAGATGCGATTGATATGCTATTTCCTATTCTTAAATCTAGTATAGTATATACCAGTCAAGATGGCATTGCTCAATAAATATAATTATGTTACCACTATCCAGAGAATCATATACTAAATTGTTAGGTTTAAACACAGATTATCAATACACTGGCACACCGTATAGTATTTACAACAATAGCAATATAAAAGCAGTTTTTATTAGAGCCGGTGCGCTGGTATACCCCCCGGAGACAGTATTTAGTCAAACCAACCCTTATACTTATTTGACAGGTATAACATCTTCACCAACTCAATTTTCTTTACAAAGTAATTTAGGTTTTAATTATATTACTATTTTCCCCGGAAGTGAATATGATGCACCCCTTGCAAATCAGTTAAAAATAACCGGTAAAATAATTATTAATGCTAGTACATTTACTGAGGATGGTACAACTGATGAAGTTATATTTTTAGTTGATACCTCAATTAGTGAAGTAGTATCATATATAACATTAACTAGTGATACATCAAACACCATTATGAATAATATAACTGAAGTCGCATTTACAAACGATATAGTCAACACCTCTAGTTTATATGATTCAAATCAGTTAATGCTATCAGCAGGTACAGATGATTTTATACAAGGCAATATTAGTTTAAGCTCTTTAAAGGTATGCATTTTAAAAGATAAAAGTGATGATGATGAAGATTCAACTTATGGTCAAATTTTAGGTACTACAACTATACAAGGATTAAGTGATGTTGCAGGTGGAGATAGAATAAAAGTAATATCTGAAAATCATGGTTTATCAGGTTTGGGTATCAAAAATTACAATAATGGAAGTTCTGTCTTTCATATGTCATTATCAGCAGGGGAAACAGTTATTGGATCCTCACCGGCTGCCCAGGGATTTAGCCCTCCTTATAGAGCGTTATTATATGACAGTGTAACACAAAAACCTTTAGTTTTATTTAGTGAAGCTCTAGGTATTGAAGGACAAAATAACGTATTTGTTAAAGCTAATACCACCGGTAATTCTACAAATATATTACAAATAGTAAGTTAATAAATGGCTATAGATACTATAGCTGGTTTTAATCCATCTTTTCCAGAATTAATTTCGACTAGTTCAGGACCGTTTTCGTCTATTGATGATCTTACAGCGGTCAATAACTCTAATTTTAGAGTAATAGGTAATAATTTTGCAACTGTAAGTGCAGCATCATATAGAAATTTAAATTCTTCTTCACCTACTATCACCGGTGGTTTATTTTATGAAAAATATTTTAATAGATCTATTGAAGATCAGGATATTTTACAAAAGCAGACAACTGTTACTATTCACTCAACAGGTACATATACTATATCCCTTAGTAATAGAAACCAATATATAAAATTAAATTCTTTATCTGCAATTGACCCAGAATTAGTATTATTACCTGAGTTAGATTTACATCCAAGAGAAACTTTTGAAATAACTAACGTCAATAACGTCTTCACCTTATCAGCTGCTCCTAGTGTTACAGTTCATTATATTAATCCAGGAGATAAATATTTTTCATTATGTTTAAGATGCTTATCACCTAATGAATATGAAGCGTTAGGTAACCCTTTTAACTTTTTCCACCCGGTTTCGACAATTGAACCTAGAATAGTTGATGTTAATTATGAAACGTCTACACCTGGGGATACAGATGTTAATCTTTACCCAATAGAAACAAATTTCTTTCTTTCATCATCATATGAAACGTCTACAACTGAAAATATCAGTGCAAATTTCTTCCTTCCAGAAACAAATTTCTTTCTTTCATCATCGTATGAAACATCTACACCTGGAGACACAGATGTTAATTTTTATTATTTGAGTTCATAACATTTGTTATAAATAATATTATGGCAGGAGGAGTTATATACGCAAAACCAAGTGCAGATACCACAAACGCAACTGGTAATGATAATGTACTTATTATTAATTCAGGATATGCTTATCAGTTACCTTTAGATGGGTTATCTGATTATAACGAAATAAAAATAACATGGTTAGTATCTTACACTACAGTCGGTGGTGTTAATGATCGCCCGGTAGGATCCTACAGCGCCGCTCAAGTCGACGAAAACTCCGGCAATGCTACAAATCAAGATTTTAATTATATGGGGTTTACTTATAATGACACAATAACCGGATTACCTTTAACTAATCAAGTAGATTTTATAGGTGTAAGATACAATAGATATAGATCGATGAATTCGTCAAGTATAGGTAACACCGTGAGTAGACAGATGAATAGAGGTCTTTTCGCTGATGATACAATTTCCCAAGATCTTAATGCTTATACGTCTACCGTCACGCCTGGTAAAAATGGTAAATTCGGTTATTATTGTACATCAGATACAACTGAATTATGTGCATCATATTATCCAGATGCAGCAAATATAAATGGTTCGCCGCCAAAATGGAGGATAGGTCAAGGTCAACCCTACGACATGTCAAGTAATAATGATTATTGGGTATATCAGGGTATGGGTATTAAATTAATAGATAAAGGTCTATCTACGCAAAAAATAAGATTAAAGCTTTACCAATCATTTGATTACACTACTACTGTTGATGACAGCATAAGCACCATCTGGTCTAATGTAAATAACGGTGTACTGCCTACGGTTCCTGATAAAGTTGATCTTCCTAATTTAAGAGCTGTTACAAAAGGTACAGATTTCTTAGCTGAATACCAAGATATTCCATGGAATAAAGATGGAGCAGCTTTACCTTTACCAAATAATTTTTTCTATTATAATGCATTTTTTAACTTAAGGCCAAGAATAAGCACTATAACTGGTCGTCGTATAAGTTAATAGAGGTAGTATTAAATAATATTATGGCAAGAAAAAAAGCTTATCATGATGCATTGAATAATATTATAAGCTTTAATAAAAGCAGAATAAAGAATGCTTCAAGGTCTTTAGATTCAAATACATCTAAAAGAACAAATAACGCTATAACGTTCGATGCTCTAAGAAAAAGGAATGCTTCAAAGTCTTTAGATTCAAATACATCTCAAAGAACAAATAACGCTGTAACGTTCGATGCTCTAAGAAAAGAGAATGCTTCAAGGTCTTTAGATTCAAATACTCCAGAAGAAACTAATAACGCTATAAATTATAATGCTTTAAGAAAAGAGAATACTTCAAGGTCTTTAGATTCAAATACTCCAGAAGAAACTAATAACGCTATAAATTATAATGCTCTTCGAAACCGTCGGGTAAATAATAGTTCTAAAAAGCAATCTAATTTATTAAGTGAAAAGGAATTACTACATGATAAATATTATGATAAAGATGGTAACTTAAATACTACAATGAGAGATATATACGGTACCGATGCTACCGTAAAATGCATTTTTGACTTAAACCCAACCTTTACAGGCATGGCTAGTACAACACCTAAAATAAGTGCCGATGAATTGATCGGTACAAACGTATTTAACGTATATCAAGCAATAGGTACCGGTATCAGTTATTCAAATAGCCCTCGTCTTGAAGGAAGTATTGAATTTGAAACGATACCATGCGTACAAGAATTACAGATTAGAGTTATAGGCCGAGCAGATACATACGGGGCCGGTTTTGACACTTTAAGTATAAAAGTAGATAACGTTCAAAAAGCATTTTTCGATAGTATTGATAGAGACCCATTTTCATATTCTATTCCGTTATCTAATACATTTAATTATGATACCATAGTTACTCTTCCTTTTAACGATGATGGTATTCATACTGTAAATATATCAGGTAGATCTGGTTCCGTTGCTAATAATAATATAGGTTATGATATTAAAATTACACATACGAAATAGGAACTGTGATATAATATAAGAGTGTCGAAGTTAAGTCAAGATCCTAAAAGAAAAAAGTTTATTAAACAAGGAGAGTATGAGGTATGGAAGTGTCTAGACTATAAGACTTTTTATATGACTGTTAGATTACAATCTACAGAAATGGATAAGAAAAATAAACGAGACCCTAATAAATTCACATTATATATGAGTTCCACTGAAATATTTCCTGATATCGATACATCTGAAGAAGCTATTAAAAAAGGTTATAAAAGAGCCGCAGAATTATATGAAATGCGCTTGAAATCTAGACCAAATAAGCTATAATAATATTATGAAAGCTAAATATAAAGAAGGACAATCAATTAATTACCAATCAGGAGATATGCATGCAAATGGTGAGGTGGTTTCGTTTAAAGAAGAAATGGTAGGAGGTACTATGCAAGTCGTGTATCTAGTATCAGAAGGTAATGGTGCTCAAAATATGACACATGTACCAGAAAATAAAATCCTAACACTACTTAACGGTTAAAAATATGAGTAAAAGAGCAAAACATGGAGTGGACTTAAGAGCCCCGAACCCTTTACATTCTAAACGAATGGGACGTTCATTCGGACCATTAGTATACAACGAACACGTCGGTTATACAGTTACCCAAAAGATAGACCAGGCTATAAAAAATAATAAAAATAAAATTACTTAGAAGCTATATAATTTAGAATTGCTGTCTTAATGCTAGCATTAGTCCATTCAGCAGGTGTATCATAATTATCACCACTAAGCTCATCTAATTCAATCTTTCCTATTTCTTCAACAAAGACCGTTACTTTCTTCATTTGAGGCATATCTATGATACGTTGAATCTTAAGATCGCCTGAATTAAGTGTAATTGTTTCAGCAGGTACTGTAGTTATAGTTTTGGATGCAGATAAATTAACTGTTAAGCTCATAAAAATATTTAATCATAATGGAAGAAAAAATCAAAAGAAAAATAATTTTACTATTGATTCCAACTATAATTGTAGTTGGTATAGTAAATGTATCATACGGGGTCTACTTTGGAGTCCTTACAAATGTATTAATTAATGCATTTTGGAATAGTAAATTATTCCCTGAAATAAAAAAGCAAGAAAAATCTAAAAGAGAATTAATTGTTGAAAAAATACATAGACCTAAATTTTAATAATGCCGGAGTGGTGGAATAGGTAGACACTGCAGACTTAAAATCTGTTGCTAGTAATAGCGTGCCGGTTCAAGTCCGGCCTTCGGTACCACTTTTAAATTTTATGCGAAGTAGCTCAGCGGTAGAGCAGGTGACTGTTAATCACTTGGTCGCTGGTTCGATCCCAGCCTTCGCAGCCATTTAGGAACTTTGATATAATAATAATATGATAAAAATTTTTTTACTCTGCAGTTTAATATTCCTATCAGGATGTGCATCTACTTCTAAGCCAGTTGATATTAAAGAGATACGGAAGACAACTCAAGAGATTCGATATACAAATGATGAAATATTTAACCTATGGACTAGAGGAGCAAGATGGGGTAAGGAGTTTAGGAAACTTTAATAATATTATGACGGCGTAGCTCAGCTGGATAGAGCATCGGTTTTCTAAACCGAGGGCCGGGGGTTCGAACCCCTCCGCCGTTACCATTTAAACTATGAAAATTTTACTTTACTCCTATATACAATTACTCTTGTTGAGTATGAATACTTACAATATTGCTACTGGTAGGATATTGCATAGCATTATATTTTCTTTCCTAATAGGTATTGTTTGGTGTTATAGCGTTACTGGGGTTGCAAACGGATCGTTTAAAGAGAAACTTCAGTATAGTATCGGTTGTAGTTTAGGGTGCGGTACAGGTGTCATTATATCTAGTACGTTCTTTTAAGGAACTGTGATATAATATAGTATGGAAATTAATAATACAATTGATAACGGTGAGTACATATCACCTCCGACAATGTTTTTAGATATTGACGGTACATTAGTAAACTTTCCTCATACCCCAGAAGAGTATAAAGGTATCGCAAATGGTACCGAAAAAATGAAACTGCTTCCAGGTGTTAGAGAAAAGTTATGGGAATGGGAAACTAGAGGGTGTAAAATTATATTAACTACTGGACGAAGAGAAATGTTTAGATATGAAACTGAAAAGGCTCTTAAAAATGCAGGTATAGGATATGACCAATTAGTTATGAGCTGCGGTTGCGGCCCTAGATATATAATCAATGATCGTAAGCCAGGTATTAATGATGGTAAAAATGATACTGCATTTGCTATCAATGTTGATCGCGATGAAGGGTTTACAGATTTAAAAATATAATAATATGAAAGCAAATAAATGTGAAGTAGTATCGAGACGTACAAGGAGTATTACAAAAGGATCATATGCTCCTAATTTTAACGAGGTACCAGAAAAAAGGAAATACAACCCTTACGATCGACCTGAAAGATCTTTACCTCAATATAACGGTAGGATATCCTGGTAATTGTATAAATATTTTTAATGAATGTTCTTCATTATAATATTGACATTACAGATTTTGAATTAAAACCTTGGCATAGAGCAGAAATGGATGAAGACATCCAAGCTGAATATGGTGATACAGTTTTGAATAACTTTGCAGGTTGGTTATGGTTTGTTGTTACTTGGAAGAGTGTTCCTTCCGGAAAATAAAATAGGAACAGTGCTATAATTATAGCATGCAAAAAGAATATACCTTATCTTGGAATAGTTTATTTGGATTCGTTATAACTGATAGTAAAAAGGATGAAACTCCTTTATCAAATGCTGCAGCTATTAAATGGTCTAAGAAGTGGAATGTTGCAACAAATTTAATTG
>Ga0209535_1001251_pt1 | contig 17422 bp, 27 predicted proteins | sample LinPmetageLP28_FD_184041 | JGI IMG/M metagenome (GOLD analysis project Ga0209535, IMG submission 184041) | Marine viral communities from the Pacific Ocean - LP-28 (SPAdes) (version 2) | ecosystem: Environmental > Aquatic > Marine > Oceanic | place: Pacific Ocean | collected 2009-08-22 | reverse complement strand
CTGCTGCATTTGCTGCCGCTGAGCCTGTTGCTAAATTTGCTAGTTGACCTTCGTTACCAACTAATCCTTGCATATATCCAGGATCACCACCAGTAACCATTCCTGGATTTGTTGCACCACTTAAACCAAACATTGATCCAGCCTGTGTTTGACCTAAAGCTTGTATTGGTCCTAATGAAGTGAATGGTGTAAATCCAGTTTGCGCTGCAGAAAAACCAGGTACGCCCATTGCTGAACCTCCAGCTAAGACACCTTTACCACCGTAGTATCCCGCTGCTGCTCCCGTTGCTCCTGCCAATATTCTTTGAAGTCCTGATCCACCAGCGTCTTTGGATCCTTTATAACCTTTGTATCCTCCGTAAGCTGCTAGTGCATAGGGTAAAAATTGTAACATATATTATGTAATCCTTAAAATTAGCTAATCGATTAATATTACCATTTTACGAGGTCTTTGACAACTCGTCCCAAAAAGATGCTCTATATTGATGTTCTCCGACATGAGTTATTTTTTCGGTTATTAATGCATGACATTTACCACCTATATCTCTCCATCTTTTACAGAAAGCAAAATCCTCTCCTAAATAACTTTTTTTAATGGGGTCAAAATCAGTATCAAAAAGATTAAAGAAAAAAGGTCTATTGGTAAGTTTACCATTAATGATGGTTTGTTGAATAATTTCTTTCTCAGGATAAGCTTTAATCATTTTTTCTATTACTTCTCTTTTTATCAACATACATCCAGTTGGAGAATGTGTAACTTCTATAACTCCATTTTCAATAGTGATATCTTTTTCGTTTGGTAACTTCATTGGGTATTGGTATAAAGCTTTATATTGTAAGTCATGTTCATTTTTAATTTTTCCACTTTTTATTTTCTCCCAAGCTTTACTCCAATTAAGACTCTTTAATGGATAAGGAACTGAAATAACATCCTTTTTAGCTGCTACCATTTTAAAAATAGATTTACTGGCAAAATCAATATCAGAGTCAATAAATAATAAATGTGTGCTGTCTGTTTCCATAAAGCTAGAAACACATAGATTTCTACCTTGTGTAACTAAAGAAGATTTCATTACTTGAAAACAAACTAACACATTGTTTTTCATGCATTGTTTTTGAAACTCTAAACAAGCTTGAAAGTAATGCAAAGACACTTCACTATGGCAGGGTGTTGCTACAAAGATAGAAAAATTTTTAGGTTTTAACTTGTGGTTTGTAATAGGTTTTTCCTTTGGCTTCTCAAACCAAAGAGGTTTACTTGGGTCTTGCATTTTGTAATGCTCCTTGTAAAAAACCAGTCCAATGACCAGCTATAACTTTCCAATTATAAAAATGGTTAAAAAAGGTTTGTTGAAACTTTAAATGATTTTTACATCCTTCTGTATTAATTTGGCTTGCTATACCATCGATCACTCCTGCAAATTGTTTTGCAAGGTTTTCCCAATCATTGTCAAAAGGAATATAAATTGGAAACTCAGTACACGTTTCATATAATGCTCCGTTGTCCGTTGTTGCTACATAGAGACCACAAGCTAGAGCTTCAATTGCAGATATACAAGATGTTTCTTCCCAAGTATTGGGGTAGACAAAAGCATCGTAAGTATGAAGATTATCTAAAATAAATTTATGTGGTTTATAGCCAATGTAATTTACATTCGATAATTTTTCAGCTTGAGCATATAGATCTTTATAAGTATGATCATTTTCTTTTTTAAAATCATCACCATAAACTTGTGTACTACTATAAACATCTAGGGTAACATTAGGATTGTTTACTAATTGCATTGCACCTAATAACACAGATAAACCTCTCCATGGCGTAGGATGATAAATTAATTTTATTTTATCTCTTCTAATTTCTAAATCTCTTTTTTCAATATCGGGTATGCCATTCTTAATAACTGTACAACGATTGTGTGGTAAAGAAAACGTTTTTCTAAACTGTTCATAATTCCAATGACTGTTAAAAACATAATAATCGTATTGTTTAATTTTTTCTTCGTCCCTAAAAAAATCTTGAAAATGTGGTTGGTCAGGTGCCATTTTTTGCCAAAGCACATTTATCTTTTCTTTTGATAATGGTACTTTACCAGGGACTGATGTACAAATTTGAAATTTATCTAACAATTCTTTTGAAACATGTTGTTCTAAAAAACTATGTTGTAATTCTGTTCCGCCTAATGGTTTCATTTTTGTGTTTTACTAAATATTGGTAAATCAGGCACATGTACTTCTACATCAGTAGCCAAATCTTCTTTTGGATGTTTTTCTAAAAAAGCTTTTTCCGATTCATATTTTTCACCAGTTTTTAAACTTCTATAAAAAGTTTTAGTCTTGCATTTTACTTTTTGAAAAATAGTCATTATATTTAACTACAGTATATTAATGTCCCTGTCCAACATATTTCTTACGTCTTCTAGCTTTCGGTCCTACTTTTTTAGATAGTCTACCTTTACGTTTTTTAGGTGTACGTTTGTGGTAGTTAGATACACCATATAAATTACCTTTTTTCTTAGCCATTTTGTTGAGATCTGTCTAACAGAGCATAACTTATAGTGCCCTGAATTTTGTTACTGCCTGTGGCTGCTGTTACTGTTATTGAATCACCTGCTTCTAAGTTTAAACTTTGTGGTGTTGCATTAACCTGTGCTTTAGCTGCAACATCGTCTCTAAAAAATTCATATTCAATATTAGAGTTAGAAGAATCTACTAAATTCATATTGACTAATATAGCTGATGAACCATCATTATTAGCAGCATAAATACTTTTAATTATAATTGTTGCATTAGTTGGACATGTAAGCACTGTTGTCTTACCTGTACTTGCTTGTTTATAACCTTGGTTTTTATATTGTATAGTCATTAGGATAGAAAATAATTAAATGTATTAATATCGTTTTTTATATCACTCTCATATGAGAAGTTCAACTGGGACTGCAAGGTTCTTAATGCTTGTTGTATTTGTCTTTGATCTTCCTGTGAATATTCATTTTTGGGTTCAGGTATTTGTATAGTAATTTTAGCCATTATCTTCTTCCATCTACTCTTACATCAAATCTAAAAGTTCCGTATCTCCAACTCTCGTCAAGACTTTCATTTTCAATTTGAACAGCGGCCAATCTAGCCCTAGCTCTTGTGTTTATTTTTGTTGTTGAACTACTTACTGTAAAAGGTCCTAAGGGACTTGAAGCTGCTGTAGAACCTTGTGGAAATGAATTTACAAATATAGTTACTTTTGCATTACCTGCTATTCTTTTAAAGTCAGGTAAAAACCTACTTATACTCATTAAAAACTCACCATCTCCTGGAACACCAGCATTACCATTCAAATCAAATTCTCCTGATTTAATAAAAGAAGTAATCGCAGTTTCTGTTCCATCTGCGTTAGCTTGATTAACACCTACTTCATGTCCGTAATATATAGATGCTCCATTTGATATACCACTTACTACTGGAAATGTTGGTGTGTCTGATGCATTAAAATCAGTAGCATAAGGAACTTCGTAAGCAGTTGACCCTACCCATGTTGTTCTATCTAATGTTCCTGTTGTCCAAACACCTTCATCAAAATTATACGTCACTACCCTGTTTATGGTAGTAGAGTTTGCAGTGGGGTAGAACCAATTAATTTCAGAATATAATTCATTGATACCACCAAAAACTATTTGACCTGAATTATAATTTATACCAGGATTGTTACCATCTGTGGTAAACACAAAATCCTCTACTAAACATGGTAGTGATTTAACTGTTCCATCATACACATAAAATCCCCCAGTCTTACCCATCCAATAAACAGCTCCATTAGCAAACACACCAGCGTGTTGACCTAACAAACCATTGTTTGAACCAACCTTTCGAATAGAAAATGTAAATGGAGGACCGACAAATTGCATTTCATAAGCAGCAGTATCCGTGAGAACTAAAATATAATCTTTTCCTTTGAACGCTCCCATAATTCTAGTTCCGTCATCTAATCTAAATGTTCCTGCGGTGTTCGTTGATGTTGGTGCATAATCACTTGTGCTTTCTTGATCAGAAAATCTAATAAACATTTTATCTTGTGTTGACGGAGTACCAATAGTTGTTTCAGTTCCTAAATGAAATAAATGCCTATCTCTATCTGATACTATTGTCATTACAGATCTTGTTGGCATACCTGTGCCAATGGTTGCTCTCGTATTTAATGCGTTGCCTGTTGCAGGGTTCCAAGTAAATGTTCTTCCGTTGTGTATTGTAGCAATTAAAATATTTCCAAAATTATCAAAAGACCAGTTGGCAGGCTCAATTGTTACTGTGCTTGATGCAGAAGCGTCACCCCAGCCCACAAAATTTGTAATGTCAGTTACAGTAGCTCCATTAGCATGTTGAGCTGCGGTTGTGCCGTTGATACTTCTAGTTATCCCACTGATTGTGTTTGTGCCTGTAGTGTTAGTGGTGTAGCTCATATCTTCAGAACCTATTCTTAATTTACCGTTTGTTAAAGGTAAACTTGCCGTACTTGTAAGAGTAACTGATGTTGCGCCAACAAGCATGACTCCCCCATTATTTATTGTTGTTGTAGTTGCTGCAATGGATCGTCCTCCAAAAAGGTATGTGCCCCAGCCATATCCATAAGTTTGATTTAGTGGTCCAACAGGTTCATAAGGGTTTACATCTAATGTCCCATTTGTAGTCACACCTGACCTTGTTTCAAGCGTGGGCATAGTAATTGTAAATGTCGTGGTTGTTGGAACAGTTTGTACTTCAAAAAGTTTGTTGTCAAAATCAGCGGCTGTGTAAATTGTGTTAGAAGCATCAAAAGATCCAGCGTTTGCAAAAGTTGTAATCTCTCCAACTTCTAAATTATGAGCACCTGATGTTGTAATAGTGACTGTTGTTTGTCCGTTACCCGTTGATATACTTGCACCTGTTTGAAAGTTATCTGTCTCTAACGGAGTAATATCGTAGAAAGCACCTTCGTAATAAATAATTAAAACTCTGTCAGTGCCTATTGCAGCGTATCTTTTACCATCAGTATCTGCCCAAACATGTTGTCCTCTAGCAGCTCCAACTATTTTATCATCTACTAAAGCTTCCCAACCACCTATTTTTTCAGGCTCGCCATATCTAAATCTTACATTATCACCATCTACCCAACGACCTTCTGCATCTGCTGGTGTAGATTGTTTATCAAATCCTGGTGCTATTTTTACTTTTGCTAAAGGCATGCAAAGATTATAACACTATCTAGTGGGTAATTAAATATATTGAAAATCTTAATCAGGCGTGTAGGAATTGTCTACTACTGCGTTTAAATTGAAAGGAATCGCATATTTTGTTTCACCTTGATTTGGATCTGCCTTGTGTTTTAACCATGCTGAAAAAGTTATAAAAGTTCCTTTTCTGGGAGTTACACTGATACCTAACTCTGGAAAATTTAATTTTTGATCTACATCATTTAAATACAATATACCCGAATACACAGACGATGCATGATCATGTAATTTTGTGTAATCATTTTTATCAATCTTTATACCCCAAGCATCTGATAAATACACATGTTTATAATGTATATGATTAGATAGAGCATGAAATCCAGATTTAACCACCTGTACAAAATTAGGGTCATTTAAAAATGCACTCCATGTAGTCATTTTACCTTCTACATTAGTTCTATAATTTAAATTTTTCTCTGATATCTTATTTTCTATTTGTTGTATAAAATATTCTGAATCAATATCTAAAGTAATTTCATGAAGAAACACTTCGCGTTCTATTTTTTTTTGTATAATTTTATTTATCTGTTTTAACATTTGGATCTACAATATCTTTTTTTTCTACTTGTTTGATGTCAGGATTGCTAAAATTTAAATTCCAATCCATAATCATTCGTAAAAGTGCACCACTAAAACCTTGAAAACATTTTTCATCAAATCTTAATCTTCTGTGCTTTATTATTATCCAAACTTCTTTCCAACTAAATATTATATCTGCTCCGCCTGTTTTATTGTCTTGTTTTATTTTCATTTTTGCATTCCTAATAAAGGTCTTTTATCTTTAAACCATTCTTTGTGAGGTCCGTTTGCATTTACATAGTGTAAAAAAATTTGAGCATGCCAATCACCTTTAAATTCATTACGCCAATGAGCAACATCACATCCTTTATATATAACAGCATCTCCGTTTTCTAGTTCAATCTCTGTGCCTGCAATAATAATTGGCCATTGTACCCCACAGGAATTTACTTTTAAAGTAACACTATACTCACAAGCTGGTCTATCTTTATGTTTTTTTAGATCTGCACAATAACTATACATTCTCCAAAAAGTATAAGTAGGAAGTAATTTAATACCTGTTTCTTTTTCCATGAATTTTTTTTTAGTAATCAATAATGAGTCAGTAATAGGATCTCCATAAAACTTAGTATCTCCTTGGTCACTCTGTTGCGTATCAAAACTGTTGAAATTAGTTCTGTGTTTTAATCTTGTATAATGTGTAAAAAGTTCTACTTCCTCTTGTGAAAGAAACTTTTTTACGTGCTTATATCCGTTAATTAATGCATCCATGATACTACTGAATATCTCACTCCTTCAGTTAATGGTTCAACTCCATGAGGGAACATAAAATTACTTGGCCAAATAACTACATGCCCAGGTTTTGTTTCCATTTTTATAATCTTTCCATCTAAGTTAAAACATAAATTTCCACCCTTGAAATCATTATTTAACATTAAAATAGAACTATATTTTCTGGTAAATGTTGGGCCATCATCAACATGAAAATTGTAATGACCACCTATTCCATATCTTAAAGCTTGCATGTCAAAAATTCCAGCTTGGATGACATCAGGAAATTCTTTTATATAATTATTCATTTGTTGAATAATTAAATAATTTAAATAATTATGCCAGTGCACATTACTTAGAGAATCGTGTCGGGGCCCTAAACCTAAAATATCAACATCTCTAACTTTTTTATCAACAACGTCAGCCTTTACATTACCAACTACAGCTCCTGTTTGAAATTTCTTTTCTTCAAAAGTTTTATTTAAAAACCTTATAAGTTTTGTGATTGTTTTTAGATCAGGAATTGCAGGATAAACTTTTATATATTTTTCTAACGACATAAACAATATTTATAGAAAAATGTTGTAAAAGTAAACTTTAAATTAAGAAACTAATATGAAAAGGTTCCACAGATTCATTATCAATCCAATATCTCATAAAATTAATACTTTGTGGAAAAGATATAGAAGATGCATCAACATTTTCTAACGCTGTTTTGAAAGCCTCTAATCTTGTCTTTAAATCAGAAAATTCAGCTAAACTTAATCTAGTAATATGCCCTGATAATGACTTGTTTATTAGTGCAATATATAAATTTTTTTCTCTTTCAAAAATTTCAGATGTTAAATTTTCACCATCATCTGATGCAGTTTCAGGATGTAATAAAGAACTATTTAAAACAACATTATCTCCATCTAAAGTTGCAAATTTTTCGTTTGAAATATAACTGTTAAAATCATCATCACTTACAGTTTTTATTCTTCCATCAGCTTTAATTACATCAAAATCTCCTCTATGAAGTTTAATGTCATTTTCGTTTCGAGCGCCCATAACAGCATGTCCACCTATGTTAAAATATATTACACCCATTAGCTTAATTTATCCTCAAATATTAAAATTGCACCTGGACGACCAGCATTAGAGTTCATACTTGGACCTGTATCTGAACCACCTACTCCAAAAACACCAAATTCTGTAGGGCTACTTGGTTTGTCGGGGTCAGCTACAAAAGTTGCTTTGTATGGAGCAACAGCTACAGCATCTCTATTATTTAAGTTTCCTTGAAATCCAGCAGGTTGTGATAAATTTATTAATAACGCTGGACCACTCGCAGTACCAGCGTCTCCGCCTCTCGCATAGCCCTGTTGGTTTGCTGGGGGTTGATTGGGTGCTGGAGCTGCAGTACCGCCTGCACCTCCTGTAGCAGTCATTGTTGCTGGGTTACCAAATGTTGAATCGGCACCAGCTCCTCCTGAATATACCATTGGATTAGAGCCTTGTCCTGTACCACCTGCTCCAATTGTAAATGGTGCACTAAAAGGTGATGGTCCTGGTGAAGATACGGCAGCAGAAAATATTCCAATTCCACCGTTTCCTCCTGGTCCTTTTGCATATCCTCCTGGTCCAACTCCTCCGCCACCTGCTCCGCCAGTAAGATAGGCTAAAATTTTAGTTGTGCCTGGTTGTGCTGTGAAAGTTGCAGTTGTTGGAGAACCACCTGAAAAAAATGTTCTAACCATGTCGTTTGATCCTGCGGCTCCTGTAGCCGCTGCAGTTAATCTTCCATCTTCATCAACTGTAATGTTAGCTGTTGTGTAAGATCCTGCTGTCACAGCAGTAGATTGTAATTGTCCTGTCCCAACTGAATTAGGAGCCATTTTGTTTAAAGTTACATTTGATTGTAAAAGTTGCGCAGTTCCAATTGCGTTGGGTGCCATTTTATTTTGTGTAACATTTGATTGTAAAATTCCAGCAGTAATTACTGCGTTGTCTGCAATCTTAGCTGCAGTAATAGCATCGTCTGCTACTTGAAGTGTTCCGATAGTTCCACCTAAAGTGTCTAAAGAAATTTCTTTTAAATTTGTTCCGTCAGAATAAGCTGCATAAATTTTTGCAGCGTCTAATGTAAATCCACTTCCTGATGCAGTTTTGATTGTTAAATTTGTTGGGTTAGTTAAACCTGTTGCATCAAAGATATAAAATTTTTCTATGCTATCAGGTATAGTACAAACTGTGCTTGAAGCAATAGATGCTGTTGCAAATTTGATTACCATGTTTCTTGCATTTGATAATGCTGCATTTGACATAGCAAGTGCTAATGTTCCACCGCTAGATAGTGTAACTTGTTCAAACCCTGAAATAGCTTGTTGAACTAAATTTAAATTTGTATTTGTTTTATCACCCCATGTACCAGCGTTTTCGCCAGTTACCATAAGTTCGAGTTTTAGATCTGCTGAATAACTTGATGCCATATATCTCCTAGTTTAACAAAATTAAGCTGCTCTATCAACCTCAGTCCAAACATTATTTACACCAGGATTAATCTCGCTCCATGCCGTCACATTAACTGAGCCAATATTTGCTGTCAACCCTATACCAGAAACACTGGTATTTGCAGCAGCATTTATAGTTACTGACCCTACTGAGCTAGCTAAAGCTTGTCCCGTTACATCATAACCTGATATTGGGGTAATAGACCCTATCGATCCAGTTAGTAACCCTGCTGTTGTCACAGTCTCAACAGTGGTTTGAACTAATGTAAATGTTCCTAAAGTTAAGGACATTGAAATACCTGTAACATCTACTGCAATTTTAGGTGCAGGAACAACTTGACCAATTGAAGGGGTTAGAGATTGACCAGATACAACACCTGTAAATCCATCTCCAGTTACACTTGCCAGTGTTCCTATTGAGGATTGTAAAGCGTCTTCACCAACAAACACAGTTACATTGCCATCAATTTGAATTGAATTTACACCTTGTGTAATTGTTAATAAATTTAATCCAGAAACTTGAACAGTATGATCAACTACTGGTATTACACTACCTTGTGTTAGAGTTGCTTGTTGTCCTGCTGGTAAAACAGAATATGTTTCTCCCCAAGCTCTGTTACCCCAACCACCTCGGCCCCAACCGATTTCTACTAATGCTTCTACAGTTACATCTCCAATGCTTGAAGATAAAGATTGACCTTGTGATAAAACAGATCCAGTGATACCCCAAGCTCCTGAGCCCCATTCAGCTCTGCCCCAACCATTTACTGAAATACCTTCAGCATTACCTTGTGATAATGTTAATGCTGTTCCTGTAACAGCAACACTATTAGAAGATTGATCACTCCAAACTCCTGTGCCCCAACTTTGTGCACCCCATGTTTTTTGAGTAATATCAAAAATACCACCCATGCCAATGCCATGAACAAAACAAAGCCAATAAAAATCTGTTTCAGAAGATGGAGTTACTTCTACATATCTTGTTGTGGCTGCATTGAAAGTTGTTGTATTAGTGTATCCTGCTTGGTTACTTGCACCATCTAAATAGTAAGTTACACCTGAAGAAATTATTCCTGACGTGCTTGTGCTTGTAGAAAAAACTAATGGATGACCATCGTTTGAAGCGTTACTTTGTTCAAAACGTAAAGTCCCACCATTAACCCAAGATACTGTTCCTGGTCCAGTAGAATTTCTAACACCGTCTAAATAAAAGACGTTGCCAGTCCCTCCTCCGTAGAGGTTACCCGATGCTACGGTTACGGTGTAAGTGTAATTTGCCATAGCATCGGCTCCCTCCTAAATTATGCGATTCTTAATATTGCTGCGCTCGTTGTAAATGCTGGAAACTGAATAGTAAAAGTTCCTGCAGATGCAGTTTTCTCACCGCCAAAATCTAAAACAGCTACACTCTTATCAGCGTTAGTGTCGTTATAAATTAAAGCACCTCTTGCTGTAATTGTTACACCAACAAATGAAAGATCAGAAAAATCTGTGATAGCCGTGTTAGTTGCTAAAGATGTCCCTGTGTTCACAAGTGCTTTACCACCAGAAGAATACCCACCTGACGGTGAAGTAACTTGTCCTCCAGTTGTAAAAGATGTTGTCGATTTTCCTAGCGTAGCAGGTGTTCCGTACAAAGCTAGTTTGAAACTGTTTCCACCTGGGTTACTAAAATTATGAGTCGCTTCTAATAATTCTTTTTTGAAAGAATTACATATTGCGTTAGTTGTTATTGCCATTTTTTCTCCTTAATTAAATTTATGGTGACGGTGAAGGTATTTTAATTCGAGGAACTCCACTGTCGTATTCTCCTCTTCTTCGTCTACCCATTTGTTGTAGACCAAAAGCTTGTATGCTTTGATTATACCTGTCAGAATACAATTTGTATAGATCTTCAGGTCCTTTTAAAAATCCAAAACTTTCTCTTAAAACTCCGTACAAAAGTAAGGCCTCTTGGTTTGTAGATAAAAAAGTGTTTGTAGAACTATCAAAATGAGGTGGATCTTTTATATAATTAATTTGCACAGTGTTGGCTGCAGCAGGAGTAGGAGCCACAAGAATTACCGCACCTGTTTGCACATTATCCTCCCAGTTAGCATAATATTTAGGAGTGCCTGTAGTTGAATCATTAGGTGCAAATTCTGATATAAAGCTAGTATCTCTTTTTTCTAAAAATGTTCTGTTATTTGAACCATCAATAACTTGTACTGATCTTATGATCAAAGCGTCTGAAGGCAAAGATACATAACGATTACCTATTGTAAAATTAGATGTAGCGTATTTTCTTAAATCGTCATAATCTACCTGACCAGCTATATCTAACTCTGTATTTCTTATGAACTGATCTAATAATGTATCACTTAGAACATTACTATCCACTTCAGTGTAGTTTCTTACTTGAGTTAAAAAATTTGAATATGTAATAGCCATTATGAAGTACCTATTGTTACATTTCCTAAACCTACAGATGCTTCTCTTCTTCTGTTTTGTAAAGAGGGATCTCTTGGTTGCATAGTTTGTAAAGATGTTGTTATACCATTGCTAGTGACTGTTGTTTCAAAGGTTTCAAAAGCAAAGTCTCCAGGCAGGGTTAAGTTAGCAACACCTACCATTGTTCCGCCTGAATTGGCTAAAGTAATATCATTTGCTGCAACAGTTTGAGGTTGTTGAAATCTTTGAGGTCTTACTTTTTGTAAAGCTATAGCATCTGCAGTCATTCTTTTTCTTCTAATCTGTGGATGTTTAGCTTCAAATTCAGATATATGAACAAAAGAACCATTCCATTCTGTTACCATTTCTCCATAAGGAAAGGCTTGTCCACTTCTATCTGATATTGCTTGAGATCTATTTCCGTTTGCGTATTTAGCCATTATGATAAATTTGGATAGTACGATTGTGGAGATACATATAACGATGTTCTCTGCCCATCTTCATCCAAAGCCCTTTTAATTTCATCTTCGTAAATAAGTTTCATAGCTTCAATTCTTTCAGGTGCTCTTTTCATTGATAAGTAATAAGCTAGTCCCGCGCACATGCAGGGTAAAAATCTGTAAGCTACATCTGCTTGTTGATCATTATAAGCCGTTGCATCTTCAATTCTATTTATAGTGTAAAATTTTAAAACTTTGTAAGTTGAAGCATCAGGTGCTACATATAAACTTATTTTTGGTGTTGTTTGTCTATCAACATAATATTGTGATGGTTGTCCTGTTGCTAATTTATTTCCTAAAGCTGAATAGTTAGATCTATCCATTTTAGTTAGTGCTACATCTTGAGTGTTTGGTCCATCTGCTGCAGCAGCTGTTGTAGATACGTATGCTTCTAAAACATCATTTACATTTGAAGCAACTGTGTAAGTTGCAGTTCCTGCTGTTAAAACTTGTTCATTAAGTTGTACTTTCCACAAATGAATTCCTCTGTTACCCCAATCAGAAAACAATAAGTTTAAAGATCTTCTAGCAGTTTTTAAATCATAACCACCCATGGGTCTTAGCCCACATCTTTCGTAACCTTCGTCAATTACTTCATCGATGTTTAAATTAAATGATGTTGAACCTGATGTTGCCATTAAAACCTCTTTTTAAATCCTATTCTTACTCTATCTTTGTTAATACCAATATTAATTCCTGATTTTTTATATATCTTATCATAACTTAACTCAGGATTAAACTTAGCTTTAGTGTTTTCAAAAACAGTTATTAAATTATCTCCTTTTTTAACTTTTGGCCCTTTTGTTTGAAAAAAATTTAAGGAGAACTTACCTTTTGGGTACATATTAACATCTCCACCAACGTCTCTTTTTAATATTGTTTTCACGTTTGTTGGTTTACCTCCAAAATTACCCGCTGCTCTTTTCCTTACAACTGCAGAACGCTTTTGCGAGCTTGTCATTCGGCTTGCTTTTGCAGCAGGCACGCATTTGGGGTATTTTCTTTTTGATCCACTTGCAGATTTTCTTCCACATGATTTGTAACCTCCTCCTTTTTTAGGTGATGAAATATCAACCCATTTCTCATTAAACCATTTTTTTAAACCACCTGTTTTCATGCCAGCAGGAACACAATTAGGAACCATCTTATTCCCTTTTTTCTTCATGCCCTTTTGTTCGTAACCAACCCAGCACGTTCCTCGTTTAGACATTAAAAAATACCTTTAAAATTAGTTCCTCTAAGGGCTGCTCCACCGCCTCTTGCTAATTTTATTGTACTTAAAGTTTTAGCTTGTTTTTTATGTAATTTAGAAGCTTTCTTTAAACCTTTAACAACTTTGTTTACCTTAACTTGATCGCCTTTGGCATACTTCATCATTCCGCCCATCATAGCTGGTTTAGGTCCCTTAAAATCTTTTCTTTTTTTACCAGAGGGATCTTTAATTTTACCTGCACATATTTTAGATGCGTAGGCATTTGCGTAAGCACTTGGATATACAGCAAATTTTCTTTTAGCTGCTGCTTTACCTCTAGGGCATAGTTTAGTCATTTTATTTTCCTTCTTTAGCGGCCGCATTGAGAGTGTTATTTCGCTCCTTTTTACGGTTGTACAACTTCTTTGATTGTATCACTTTAGACTTGAATGTTCTAGACCTTAGACTTTTTGCGACTGGATTTGTAGATTTTACCATGTGTTTTTTCCAATACTTTTCTGAATTTACTTTTTTCAGCTCTACCCCAACCTCTACCTAAGCCAGGTTCTAATTGTTTTTTTATCTGTCCTCGTGTAATGGCCATTATTCTACTACCTTACCATCTTTCCATTTCATATCAGCTAAACCATTCTCATAGCTCTTTCCATCATAGGTTAGAATTTGTTTTCTATTACTTCCTTTTTCATTATAACTACAATGGATCCATCCCGCTGATGGATCATCCTTCTTAAAATATTCTAGGATGAGCTGATCGAAGTCGCAATTATTTGCAATCCAATAAGCAACTTTTATGTTGGGCACTCCATGGACTTCGAAGTCTGCTGCCTGGCCACGCGCGTGCTGCGATGTCTTTTTGCTGCCGATCGCTTCACACAATTCTTCGCTGCGATATCCGCTGGTTATTGTGACTGGTAAATCAAATTTATTTCTTACGGGTTCTAAAACACAATAACATAAGTCTGTTAAACTTTTAATTTCACCTGATCCTGGGGTGTTGTCAATTCCCCTCCTTTGGGCCGTCATCGATTTGGTCATCTCTGCTAAACTAAAATTTTTTGAAAGCTTCATTTTTTCTCCTCTATTTCATAAAAAAAATTATCTGTATCTTCTGTTTTCCATTTTCTGGAATCTTCTACATTCCACTCATTGGTTTGTACTTTCCAATCTGGTATTTCATCTTTAACTGTAAAGGATGGAATGTCCCAAATCAACCTGTTGTTAGGTTGCGCTGCATAGTTACCATCATCTAAAGCTAATATATGTGCACATTTATGTTCTTGTGGTATTTCTGAATGATCTGTATCTAATATATTAGATTCAGGATGAGCAAAATCTACAGTAAAAAGATAAGCACCTGGATGCCATTTTTTATCTTTACCAATATACTTACCTGATTGCCCATCTAAAAAGTCCCAAGAAGTAACAGCAGGATAGTAACTAAAACAGTTCCATAAAACCAACTCATCAAGCCTACGTTTAGGAACATCATTTGGTTTAAAACCTCTTTGAATGAATGCAGATATCGGTAGACGATAGTAGACAGCTCCATTTTCCATAATACAATGAAAAAGGACGGAACGCCCAGTAATAGACGATAAACCAAATATAGCGCAGTCTTCAACTTCTCCATGATGTTTTTTAAGATCATAAAGATACTCCCTTCTTATCTGTGCGTATTGCACAGGTATGTTTGCATTTAAATAACTCATTTATCATTTAGCCCATTACATATTACCATAAAATTTTATTTTGATCACTTAAATAACAATATTTCAATGAGCTGTTTTTCATCATATAATATAAATCATTTATGTCTTCGCATATTACTCTACCTGGTAAGTTAAGTGAAGTGTTTAAAACAGCTGGTAAATTAGTCGCTTTTTTAAAAGCCTTGATTAAATCATAGTATTTTGAATTAAATTGTCTGCTTAAAGTTTGTATTCTACTGTAATTATCTACAGAACAAACATTTTTAAGTCTTTTATCTTTACATTTATAAACAAACATCATGTAAGGCGAAATTTCATTTGGTTTTATTTCAAAAAACTTAGAGGCATCTTCTTCCAATATAGTACAAGCAAAAGGTCTATACCACTCTCTTTTCTTTATAGTATTTATCTTTTCTAATATTGATTCATCTAATGGATTACCTAACAAAGACCTAAATCCTAGCCCTCTTTGTCCTTGTTCAGATTTTCCACTAAATATGGCTATTGGTTCTTTTACAAGAATTTCTGCTACTTCTTGAGCAGTTACATTTTTGCTTTTAAATTGACTTAAAGATATTTTAGGGTCAAAACCTGAACAAATATGTTTTAAAGGTTTAACTTTGAGATTTGTGTAATGTAGAGCTGATCCTAAAGATATACCAAAATCACCATTAAAAGGATCTGCTAAAATATCCTTATTTAGTTTATTTTTCAGGAAACTATTGTTAAGCACATTTTGAGTACAGCCACCTGAAAGAACCAAGGAATCATATTTTCTATCTATTTTTTTTATCTTTTGTAGGAATAAAAGTTGAAAAACTATTTGAAAAGTTTTTACAAAATTAAATGACTTTGAATCTTTTGCTGTATGGTTTGTGTTTGGATTTAACATATATCTGTTAAATTTATTAGATGGTTCATAACTTTCTAAATCATTACTCATCCAATTTAAATTCCAACTATCATTAAAAACTAATTTGTTAGCAATATCATTGTCAAATTTTCCATAAGATGACAAAGCCATAGCTTTTCCTTCTTCGTTTAAATTCAGACCTAATTCAAAGACTAATTTTTGATATGCTTTTCCCAAAGAAATATTTCTTGTTAATGATAATTCTTTAGTAAACAAATTTATTTGCCTATTTGTATTATAATACTTATGTATAGATTCTAATTTTTCATCATAAATACTTTCACATTCTACTCCTTCAGCTCCATTTATAAATTTATCATCTTTATTTACTAAAGATTTATTTGCTCCATCTCCATCAGATATAAAATAAATTACATTTTTAGGATAATTAAAAAAATGTTGGGCACACGTTGCGTGAAATATATGATGTTCACTTTGTTGAAGTTCAGCAACTTGAGAGGGGTCAATATTCAAATGTTTTTTTAGATAATACAACATAGGTATATATTTTCCTTTACCCATAGAAGTTATGATAACTTTATCAAATTTTATATTTAAAGTTTTTATTGTATCGAATAGTTCTATTGTTGGATAAAATTGATTTTTAAGTCCATTAAATCTTTCAAGTTGATGATGTACAACTATCTCATCGCCTTCTAAAATAGTCACACTTCCATCATGTCCCATGTGGAATGACAATATATTCATGTGTAATTATTCTAGTATTAACGCTTTTATGGACTTAGATCCATCAATATTTGTCTCAAGTTGTGCTTTAGATTTAATACATTTATAAGATACATTTGCACTAATTGGTGGTCTGCTAGCTTCACGTTTATGCTTCATACATATTGACATAGAGGCTTTTCCTGTCTTTGGATCAATTTGTATTCTGTGTTCCTTTATATCAGGTCCTACAAACATTAAAAGGGCTATGATATGCTCGATCATAATATTGTTCCTTTGTTTTTACCTTCTTTAATCATGTATCGTTGAGTGCCATTGGCGCCTATCTCAACTTCTTGTCTTGATCTTAAACATAAAATTTCTTTTATTTTATTTTTTTTATCAATGATATGTTTTATAATTTGTCTAGTGATCCGTTTTTCCATTTGCTCTTACCTTATCTTTTATTACTTCTATATCTTTTAAAGCTTTTTCCATTTGCTTTTGTAAAAATTGTATGTTGACTTTGTTGTGCATCATATTTTCTATTCTAATTTCTATCTTTTCCACAGACTTATATAAATCTTCCAACAAAAATAGTTGTTCTTGGTCAACTGGGACCTGTTCACTTTTTTTAAGTAAATCGTTTTCAAACAACTCACGTGATGTTTCTAACGATACTAATCTTGAAGTTAATTCTGTGTATGCGAACACACCCATTGCGACAAGAATTATGAGACTAGCAACCGTCTTCATAGGCATCTGCACGGAAGCGGATTCTGATATGTTTAAAGGTTTATTACTCATTGTGGCATCGCCTGTTCCATTATTACAACATCTGGGTTTTCTTTTAGATATTGTATTTTTAAATTATCCCAGTGTCTACCGTCTGGTTGTTTATTTTCTACTATTCCTACAACTCCTAATTTATTACACATGTTAAATAACTCT
>Ga0209535_1001249_pt1 | contig 17441 bp, 21 predicted proteins | sample LinPmetageLP28_FD_184041 | JGI IMG/M metagenome (GOLD analysis project Ga0209535, IMG submission 184041) | Marine viral communities from the Pacific Ocean - LP-28 (SPAdes) (version 2) | ecosystem: Environmental > Aquatic > Marine > Oceanic | place: Pacific Ocean | collected 2009-08-22 | reverse complement strand
CTACGATATCACCGCCGTTTTTTGCTGTTGATGGTGTAATAGCACCGTTATAATGATTGTTGAACGTTGGTTTTAACGTTGTTCCATCCTCATAAAAGATACCATATAAAACACCAATCGATTCTGCTGTTGTAGCGTCTTCTGCTGTAACAACATAACCGGCCGTAACTGCGACTGCTTGTCCGTAGAACAAGTCAATGTCGACAGCTGCATCGATATTATAATTAGAAAGACCTTGAGTTGCAGGTGTATTACCTAACGTTCCAGCCGATCTAAAACCATATCCTGCTGTTTGTCTATTAGCCATAGTTTTATCTCCTTATGAACCTGCCCTTGCGGGCCTCCAGTTCGGTTTATATTATTCGCTGGTGTTTTAGAATTTTATTTCTTAGTACCACCGAAGGTTGTGCGAGATTGCCTATCAACATTGATTGGCATACTCTTGTGCTCTTCCCTCAGTAAATCGTTTTCTACAGCTTCGTCCTGACCTTGTGCTTGACGCTTAAAGTATTCAGTTCGTGACTTCGCGATCTCTTCAGGTACCCTTGCGAGTACAAGGCCACCTACTCCAATGACTCCTGCGTATTTACCATCAGTGACTACAGGATAATCAGAATCTTTATATTCATCGGCTCTAACCAATTCATAACCAGATCTTAATCTACCAGAAATATTTTTAGAATCTTGAAATCCTAAACTTTCTGCCCGTATCCATCTGTGTCGGAATCCATCCGGCGCAGGGGGTGCATCTAAAGAAGATGGAGGAGTCCATACTTTAGGTCTTTCAGTTTTAGACCTTTCTGAACTCGCACGAGAAGTTACTTTTTTTTCGTTTTCTTTTGTCATATGCTTATGCTCCTTCCGTGAGTTTTATTTGTTTTGCATACTCTTCGAGTGGCACACCTAATTTTTTCGCTATCGCGACCTGTGATGATGTGAGCCTCACAGTTTTGCGTCCTGGTTTTACACTTCTATTAGCAGAAGCAACTGACTGAACAGGCTTGGACGTATTTGTTTCAGTATTACCAAATTTATGTGGAAAGTCAACTTTTATTCTTTTATCTATCTCCGCATAATATTCAGTTGATTTAGGGTCGTAACCTTCATTATCTACTAAATCTTTGTGTATTTCAAAAGCAGTAAACGTCATTGCTCTATCTTGACCAAACCAACTGTTTTTAGAAGCCCACGCCTCTGCTTGTGGGTCTGGTGTAGGTAAAGCTTGAGGTGTTTGTCTTTGATAATTAGCATCTTGAGACAAATTTGCTTTTGTTGTTTCAACTTGTTTTTCATTAGTATCTTTTAAAACATTTAATCTAGCTGCATCAATAGATAGTGTGGCAATTTTTTTATTTGCTTCTACTTGTGCTGCTGCATCACCTGCTTCAATAGCCATTGCAAGTTCTTTTTGCGCTGACTCCATTCCAGATGTAACTCTTGTATCAAACTGTTTTACATAATCATTATTGATTTGTTCATACTTAGATTCTGCAAATTTTCTTTTTGCTTCTATAGCTTTAGCATACTCAGTAGCAGCTTGTTCTCTTCTTTCTGCTTCTCTCATTTTACGAGTTAGTTTCGCAATACGAGATTGTACACCCTTACTGTAGTCTTCTAGTTTTTCGTCTTCTTTTGTTTCGCTTGCTTGAACATCAGACTGCTCGCTAGATTCCGTAGGTGCGTCTTCAGATTTAACAGGCTCTTTAATAATTGTTTCATTTGTTTCCTTTTCCGTTACTATTTCTTTTGTTTCTTCTTCTGGTAAGTTTACTTCGGCTTCTGGACCGGAAGTATCTATATCTACCATCATTTCATCTTTTTTTATTTTATTTGCTTCTGGCATAGTTTCCTTCCTATGTTAATATTTATGTAGAATATCCGTTGGATCTTCTACGGTTGCTAACACTTCGTCTTCATTTAAAAGACGCACTTCCCCACCATCAATTTCTATTCGTGATCCTGCATAACGAGCAAATACCACCCAATCACCAACCTTGCACCATGGACCGTTTGGATATCTCTCTTTATCTTGATAACAAGCGTCTCCCATTGCAAGTACGTTTCCGCATTGTGATGCTACTTGTTGTCTGTCTATAGTTTCACCACCAAGTAAGATTCCGCCTTTTGTTTTTTCATTCATTCTAAATGGCAAAACAAGCATTCTCCAACCTGTTGGTTTTGGTAATTTTGTTTCTTCTTTTGTAATTTCTTTTTTAGGTTCTGGTTTTTTTACACCAAATAAATCTTTATTTGGTAATTTAATTTTTGGGTTTGTGGTCCCCAATATCGATGATTGTGCCTTCATTTTCTTTTTGCTCCTTGTTATCTAGCAGGTTAGAGATTTCCTGTTTAGTTGCCTCTAGGGCGTTTATTTGTCCTAATATATACTTGTAATTTTCCATGGTGTCAACACCTGTTGTTACAATATTAGTTAAGTTGTCTAGTTTATTATTTATTACTTTAAGTAGTCTTTCTATTTCCATTTTTTTTCAAAACTCCTTTTAGTGTTTTAGCTTGAGCAGCATGTAATTTAGAAGCTTTTTTCAAACCTTTAATTACACCCTTAACTGCTTTTTTCTTTTTTAACATTTCCATCTCCTTCTAGCCTGACGTATTCTAGAATTAGGATCGTTACGAGTTTTTGCTGATGATCTTTTTAATTGACCTGCACTACGTGCGCAATACGACTTACGTCGATTTGCAGCTTTTGATCCTGGTTTTACTTTTCCAGTCACGGCTGTTTTTAATTTACTTCCAGGGTTTGCTCTTCTGTAAGCAGCAACACCCTTCTTAGTCATACCTGCTCCAGATTTTGTAGGTCTGTAGTTACCACCTTTAGTGGTAGTTTTTCTTATAGGGTTTTCCCTATTTCGTCTCATTACGCTTTAGCTGTTTTCGCTGATTCTTTTAAAGCTTTGTCAGTTACAGAACCTTTACCAGGTTTGCTAGTTCCTCTTTTTTTGGCTCTGTTCATGTAATAATAAAGACCTTTTTTAGCTTTTGTTCCATCTTTTTTTGTATGAAATTTGCTACCTTCGCTAAAAGTTTTTCTCATCATTCCGCCACCCATAGCATTTGTTCTTTTACCTGCATTTTTTTTAGCTGCTGTAATAATGTCACCTCTAGTAATTTTATTTTTATCACCATACATTGCTGCTAACTTTTTATTTTTTGGGTTTGTAGTTCCGGCTTTATAAGTTGACCTCATCATACCGCCACCCATTTTATTTTGTCTATAATCTTTTCTCATTTTTTTCCTCCGTTTTTAAAAATTTGAGTACCCTTTATACCATAAATGCTCGCAACGACAAGGATCCATAAATTAGTAAACCATTTTGGAAGCTCTGAAAACATATCAAAAAACAATTTTACTTTGTCCATCGCTGCCGGATCGTCCGATACAACTGCCCAGGCCAGAATTGCGATTGGCAAACTTAAAATTATTAAAACTGCCTCGTCCTTCCAGTCTGACTGACGGGCTTCTAATAATTTTCCCTGGTAAGCTTCTTTTCCTTCGGCCATACGTGATGCATGCATAAGTTGCGCATCTGACATAGCCATTTTAGTCTTCTGTTTGTTAGCGTAAATTTTACTACCAGCAGAGACGGCTAATTTAATTGCCGAAAACCACATACTAATACCAGGTTACGTCTTTTTGTTTTCTTGCAGCACCAGTTCCTTTAACTGGATTACTATCACCTTTAGCAATAAAGCTTTTTCCTCTAAAACTTTTTTCAGATCTAGAATCAACTACTTTTGCTTGTTCTGGCATAGCAACTTTTTTACCGCCTGTTTTATAATTCATCATAATAGTTCCTTTTTATCTCTTTGGTTTCATATTGGCAAGTATTAATCTATTTTCATTTGCCATTTCTTGCTTTTCAATAGAAGTATCAGCTCTTAAATCTGCTAACTCTTCATTTTGTGTAAGTTTTCTGTCAGTGCTTACTTGATCTTGCATAAGTTTAGCTCTTTCAATTTCTTGTCTATTACTCGTTTCTTGTTGTTTACGATCATTTTCCATTGCACGTAAATCTACCTCACGTGATTTTAGTTTTAATAAAGGATCAGAATCAAACTGTGATGTAATTCTTTTTTCTTCCTTCATAAACTCTTCAGTCATTTCAGCAATTAACACAGCTTTTCTTGCTTCTATTTTTATAGATAATTGTTGTGCTTCCATTTGTGCTTGTTGTTGCAGTTGTGGATTTATCTGTGCTTGTTGTTGCATTACTTGCATCTGTTGGACTTGTTCAGCAAACTCCATTTCAACTTGTTCTTGTCCCATTAAGGAAATATGCTCTAAACAATTTTTTTGAATAGCGATCATGACTGGTGGATTATTTCTAACTAAATTAGTTTCCATAAAGTTTAAGTGTGCTGTCATGTGTGCTTGGTGATCTTGTCCTCTAAAAGCTTCAAAAGGTTTTTGAGTTATAGCATCAATGTGTTCTAATGCCGGGTCTTTTGGTTCTTTTGGTGCAGGTGGTGGCAAAATTTTATCGATATCTTTTACACCTAATGCTTCATACATTTTTCTATAAATTACATACATGTTATGTAATTGTGGATTAGAAGTTGCTAGTTGCAATTCTGTTTGTGCTATTGTTATTCTTTGTGACATTGAAAATATATTAGGGTCAGCTACAGGAATAATATCTATTCTGTCATCAAAATCTGTTAACTTAACATTTCTTTCACCACCAACAACATCGTAAGGATATTCAGGTGGTAAGTATGTTTTAAATACTTTTGCTAATGTTTTAAATTCTTGTCTTAGCGAAGAATATAATCTTTTATGAATTGCAGACATAACACGTGATCCACGTTCTAATAATGCAACTGTAGTTCCAACTGCAGCGCCTTGATTACCGTCGCCAACTTGCATATCAGCAATAGCTGCAAATCTTTGACCTGCTTGTACAACAATACCCATTAATTGTAATAGTGTTGGACTTGGTTCTTTGTATGGCAAAGGAAAAAAAGCATCTCTTAAATTACCACCTGGTGCATCTACATCTTTAAACTCTCCAGGTTGGATTGGTTGTGCTTCATCTTTTATTCTTATTCCTCTTTGTTTAAAACCTGCTGGCAGATTAGATAACGTTCCCGCATCCAAGAGCTGTCTTAAAGCAGAGGTCGCCGTACGCGATAATCCACCAATCATGTGAATTAGACCGAAACCGTAGAACCCCAAACCCGGTAAAAATTTAAAGTGAACAAAGTATTCTATCTTTTGTTTTTTTGGATCGTTTTGTTCAAAATTTCTTTTGATTGATAAAACTTCTCTTGATCCTTCGTCGATTGTTACAATATATGGAAGTTTAATTCCTGTTGGTTGTCCGTCTGGTCCAATATCTTCAAAACCCTCAATGTCAAGATTAACATGACATTCTAACAAGGTAAACATTTCTTCTGCTTTACCTGTTTTTTTAGTTCCGTCTAATTCTCTTTCTTTTTTAGTAACTTTATCTTCTGTGTCCGTTGGTTTAGTTAATTCTACATCTTTATAAAAACCATTTACCTGTTGTTTACGTAAAGCGTTTTCTGATATTTTAATTACATGAATAATCGCTTCCGCATCCTCTAATGAGGTAGCAGAATACGGAACGACTAAATCATCTGCCGGAACAAACTTTGATACAGCTCGTCCTAGTAAATCGTCATAATAAACTTTTTTAAATGTTGAACCTGCAAGAGGTAAATGAAATAACATTTGATCAAACTCTGGTTCATACTCTTTCATGACATCCATAATTTGATAATTCATAAAATCTTTTACTCTTTGTGATTGTTGTTCTTTTGGTTGATCAGATACACCTAATATTTGTGTTCTAACTGGTCCTTCAGCAGGTAATAATTCTTTGTAAGCCCCTGCTTGAAACTGTGTTACTGCTTCTGCAAGAACAGGGTGTGTTGCACCACTTGCTCCTTGAAAAGGTTCTGATCTGTTTTGATATTTAAATCCTAAAAGATCTAATCCTTTAATATAACTATCTTCCCATTCTTTTCTTGATGCTTTGTAATCTGTGTAATTAGATTGCATTTCAGATCCAATTGGATCTAAGATATCTTCAGGTAATAGTTCTGCTAGATTGTCAAAATGATTTTCTGTGCCAGGAATTTTTTTCATGCCGGGTTCAAAGTCTAACTCAACTCCGCCATCTTCTAATTGTGTAACATCAAAAGGTACATCAGATTCAGTTCCTTGATCTATAAGATCAACCTCTAATTCTGGTCTTTTAATTTCAACTCTGTTATTTACGTTTGGTAAAGCTTTGTCTATTTCGGCCATTTATTTTTCCTTTTGTAATTGTTTTAACCTGTTTTAAGGGAACATTCAACCCTTGTGGGTTAGGCCCTCTTAATGGGGGTATAGTTCTTGTCAATCTTTTTATCATTGAAAATCTTTTAATATTTCTTCTATATTAACACCTTCAACCGTGTCCAAGATATCACCTTTTTGTGGTCCAGTAGTTCTTATGTATGAAGTGTCTTCTGTATACTCATCAGCTACGTTAGGTGTCGTTTCATCAACCTGACCTTTTCCAGGTTTATAATTCATATAAACATCTTCTGCTAAAGTTTCATCATAGTATTGAGGGTTAGCATCATCTATTTTAATTCTTTGAATTGTTATTTCACCTGTTGCAACATCTTCTGTTAATTCAAAATCTTTGTATTTTGTAACAACTTGTCTTTCTTGTGTTGAATATTTTGGAGTTACATCATCACCTAGTTTTCTAATTTTTTCAACAAGATCAAAAAAATACGGTGGCACTCCTTTTGCAACTTGAGCTGTAGCTTTTTCTGCAGTTTTAGTTGCTACCGCAACCTCATCTCCAATTCCTAACATTTTAGCAAGAACAACTGTTGCACTAGCACCTGTCACCTGTAAAAATTGTCTTCTATCTGTTCCGCTTGCTGTTAACACGGAGTCAATATCTTGTTCTAACAATTGTTTAGTATCGTCATTAACAGGTAATTTTTTTGTTTTAGCATAAGAATTTAATAATTTTAAACCAGGAAATATAGGTGCAACTATTTCTGCCCCAAGTGCAGCGGTTTCTGCAACCTTAACAGGTAATGATGAACTACCTCGTGCTATCATTTTCTTTTTCTCTTCATTAATAATTGTATCAAGGCCCACTAATTTTTCTGTAGAAGTAGGCGTTATGTTGTTTAAAAAATTGCTAAATATAGGTCCACCTACAAATTTTACATTATTATTTTCTGGTGTTTCACCATAGTCAAGTATTTCATTATCACCTTCTCTTGCGTAAGATGATTTAATTTTAAACAATGGTTTTTGTATTAAATCAGAAATTAAATTACCTGTTGCAGGAATTATTCTTGCACCAAACTCAGCAACTCTTAATCCTGCTCTAGTTGCCATGTCAGCGTAGTATGGAATATTTTTTGGATTTGTTAAATCTGCAACCTGTGCAATTTTAGATTTACTATCGTCAAATGTAATTGGTGTGTCGTCTAATGTAACACTATCAATGTTATTAAATTTAAATTCTAGTTCGTTTAAAAAATCATTACCTTCAAGTTGTGGGTTTGGTGAACCGTTTTCATAGTTAATCCTGCCACCATTTGCATAGTTCATGATCTCTTGATCAGGGATCACGCCTCCTGCTGCTTTTCCTAATCCTCTTCTTTCCATAGCACCTAACGTTGATGCATCTCCAAATTCAAATTGTTCTATGAGATCTTCTATTATTTCTGGTGGAAAATCAGCGCCATTAGGACCATAAAATTCTTTTAACTGTTCTATTTTTTGATCTATTATACTTTGACCATATTGAATTTTTTCTTCTTTAGATAAATTTTTATATTTTGTAACATTAGGGTTTAATAGATCTACATTACCAATAATAAATCTTGGATCAACATTTGACATATCAACACTAAAATTATCTGCTGTTAATTTATCTCCAATTTCTGGCACAGATATATTTAATTTTCCAACTACTTCTTTGTGAAAAGGTAGTTTTTTTGAAACTTCGCTAGCACTTTCTATGGCACTGTCGTAATAATTTCTAACTTCATCTACTGCTTCTTCTACTGTTCCAATATTTTTTTCTGTTATTTTTTTATTGTAAAATCTGTTTAATTTTTTTAAAGCAGTTTCTAATTTTGCAGATGTTTTTGCTAAAACTTCGTAATTAATTTCTTTTCCTTGCCACGTATAGTTTTGAATATTAAAAATTTTATCTGATAATTTTTTATCATTTAACATGGAAATTCTTTCAGTTAATGCAATAGGAACAGGGTTGTGTCCAAGCTGTGCAACAGAATCAGGAAAATACAATTCGTTTTTTCCTAATGTTTTGCTCATGGCTTTGTTAATTTGACGATTTAAAAGAGTAAAATCTGTTCCATCTACTTTTGATCTTAATTTAAAATTTTCTGAACTTTTCTTTTTTATACTAGAATCATATTTTCTAGATTCATAAATTTTTAATTTATTTTTAGAGTAATCTTTTAATGCAGAAATTGTTTCATTTAATCTAAATCCTTTTTTACCTCCAGGCATTTCTATAGGTGTTAAACCTTGATCTTTTAATACTTCAGCAAAAAAAGTATTAGATCTTTTTTTATTTGTATCAATACCTAAAATGTCTTGTAATTCTTGTCTGTTATAAACTTTATTTTTATTTACTTTTAGTTCTTTAAGCCTGTTGTTGATAATTGCAGGACTATCTTTTAAGCTATTAGTAAAATCTACAAAATTTACAGGAACTTTTGACAGTTCAATTTTAGATTCTAATGTATTTTGTGTTGTTTCAAATTTAAAACCTGATCTGTTTGCAGCATTTAATATTGATGTGTATAAACTTTCAAATTTTTTGTCTCCTGTTTTTTTATCCATTTGCGGTAGACCAGCTACTTCTCTTATTGCAGATTTTAAATTACCTGCGTGTTTTTGTTTTGAATACGTATTTAGTTTTTCGAAAAAAGGAATATTAGTTTTTTGAGGAATAGATTCTCTTGTTCCTTGAGCGGGACTACCTGTTATTTTAACAGTATCTTTCCAACTTTTATTTTCAAAATCTTTTTTAAGATCTTTTAACGTATCTCTAATTTCTTTTGAAGTTAAAGCTTTTTCTATTATGTTTTCAACAAATTTAGGATCTTTAGGATCAAATTCTGGAGGTATAATATTATTTTCATCATCAAGTTTTTCAATTTCTTTTTTATCATTACCTTCGTCTTTACTAAAAAGTATGTCAGACAATCTTTTAGCACCTGCACCAATAGCTAAAGGAGGTATTACTGCTCCACCTACATCTATTGGTCGAAAATCATTTGAATCTATATCTCTTGTTGGAAACAATGGATTAAGAGTCATGACCTCAGCACCATTTTCATAGTTCTGTCTCATCATCCCGCCATTTGCTGCGTTATCTCTAAACGCATTATCAAACATGTCTCTTTCAATAGTCTTAGGAGGGGTCGGTGCATCTGATGCAGGGAACAAGGTTCCTGGACCAAACTTATCGTCTATTGTTTTAATAATCTCATCAGTTTCTGCGCTAGCAAAATACTTCTCACCTAAATTAGGTGTTTCTACATCATCTAGTTGTCCAGTTACTGGGTTGTATATATATTTCATTCTCCTCCTCCTGGATCAAATGGATCATTGTAAGAACCATCAGATTGTACACCCGATCGGCCAGTAGCATAAGAACCACCTTGACCACCGGTCTCTTGTCTATACGCCCTATTTATTCTAGCTTGATCAGCTTGTCTTTGTTGTTCTTGCGATGCTCTTTGTCTTCTTAATGTTTCTATTCTTATTTTTTCTTTTTGTTCAGCAACTTTAATTTTATCTTGCACTTTTTTTAATTCTAAATTTTTTATTTGATTTAATGTTTGATTACCATATTTTTTATAATTACTTAAAAAGGCTATTTTTTGTGGAGTGCTCATACCATAAGGTATTTTTGATCCCGCATAATTAGCAGATATATCTTCAAAGGGTTGTGTTAAATATTTATTGTCAGGAACATAATCATAATCTTGAATACCTGTTAGACCAGGATAATTCTCTGCATAACTTTTAGCACTACTAAATATATCTTTACCCTCTTCAAATAAACTAGCTATGTTAGCACCAAAAATTCCAAGATCACCTGCTAAACGAGAATTTGCTGGGATTGGTGTTTTACTACTAATGTAATCTATAATAGCATCTTTTCCAGCTGATATTCCTAACCCATGTCTAATATCAGATGAGAAACCTTGTTTATCAAATGGACCCTTGTTAGAATTAAAAGGATCTGGACTTCTAAGCATTCTAAATGAAGATAAATTTCGATTTTGATCTTGAACTGGCATAGATACAAAATTTTGAAGATCTTGATAATTTTCAGGACCATAACCCATAGCACTTGTAAGATTACCTACTCTAAAAGCTTCATTTGTTTTATCAAAAAGCGTTTGTTGTCTTTCGTTGATGGCTGTTGGAAATTTTCCACCTCCTCTTTTTAAATCAACACGTCCTCCCTCTGCCATGTTAAAGTCAGGGTCATCATCAGTTAAATCTTTTAATTCTTTAATTTCTTCGTCTGATAATTTTCTTTCAGGTTGTTCATTTACTTTAAACTCTAAATCTTCTTTTCTAAATCTTTTTTCTAACCCTTCTAATTCAAATATTTCATCTTCACTTATTAATCTATTATCTCCAGATAATTCTGCTTCTTCAAGTTTATTTTTTAAAAATTTTAATCTAGCTCTAGTAACAGAACCAGCTTCAGGATCTAGCTTACCCATTTTATATTGTGCAAACATATCAGCTTCAAATTCTTTACTATCCTTTAAAGCTTTTTTTGCTTCACCAACAGTGCCATCCATCATCCAATATTCAGTGTCTCCTAGTTCTGCTTCGTAATCCATAATTTCATCGTCAGTTAATAATCTTTTGTCATCGTCAACAGCTTTAATTCCTTCTTTTTTAGGAAACGGAAGTAGATCACCTTTGTCTTTAGGAAAAGTTAAATCAGACAAATCACTAAATAAATCATTCTGTCCTATATCAACACCAAAGAAAGGTTCTTCTGATATATCTTTTTGATACAATTTAAATTTACCTGGGTGTGTTCTTTTTAATGAATCTAAATATTGAAATTTATCGTTAGCGTTTTCCATAACTCTACCCATAATAGAGTCAGGTGTTTTATAAAAAGGACTGTCTCCTGACTTAATAGTTTTAGTCGCACTGTCTAATTCTTTAATACGTTCTAATTTTTCTACATCATTCATATAGTCTAATGCATTTGTTGGTCCGTCTTTTTTAAATGGTAGATAGTCATTATCTTTTAAAAATTTAATCATACCATCTGGTCCTTTAAGAGCAACTTCACCATCCATTGCTGCTTTGTTAATTGCATCGTCTAAATCGTCAAATATTTTTGTACCAAAGTGGTATTGTAAAACTCTGTTAGGATCAGGTGCAAAAAATTCTGCACCACCGTGGTGATACCTACCCGCTTTTATTGCTTCATATATTTTAGGGTCAAGGTTAATAATTCCTGCTTCATGGAGCTTGGGTAAATGATAACCACCCAGTGCTCTGTAGTTACCATTGTTTTTTTCGTACGCACGACCATTATAAAGTCTTTTCATACGTGCATTGTTGTCTTCTTTTTGTTTTTGTAAAATTTTTTCTTGTTTGCTTCCTGTTTTTGTTAAATCTTCTAGTTTTTCATTAGTTTTATTTATATATTCTAAAATATCTTCACCCTCACTACTTAAACCGGTGCTTTCTTTGCCTAAAAATCTTTTATTTTTAACAAACGAGCCGTAAAGTTCTTCTACGTCAATTTTTTGTGACTCTAGTCCTTTTGTAATGTCTGCAAGTACAATTTTTGACCGTTGTAGTACACCTAAATTGTAATTTAAATTTTGTTTTTGTAAATCACTTAGTTTGTAACCACCTGCACGTATAAATTGAAAAGTTTTTTGCCAATTTTCTTTTTGGTCATCAATAGATTGTCTAATTAAATTGTATCTGTCTTTAGGATCTAGTGTTTGTAAAAAATATTTACCAAATTGACCAGTTTGTGTAGGGTCCGTAATTTTTGACCCTATTAACGGGTAGTCTCCTGAAACTTTTTTAGTAATAGGTCTAATAATATTAGATTTAACATCATCAATACCACCTTTAGGCGTTTCTTTACCAACAAACTTAAGAGCTTCCTCTTTAGTTTTACCCATGTTCATCAATAATTTTATAATTTCATCCATTAATAGTACGCTTTTCTCCTCTGCTCTGTAGGTTCATCTTCATAATCTTCAGGGTGTTGGACAAAGCCGCCTTGTCTGAATCGCATAACGGCTTGAGTCATACTATCAACTAAGTCATCATGATCGCCATGTGGGAATGCAGCGCATTCTTCTATAACTTCATCTGCAAAATTTTGTTCTGGTGCCCATATCATACCAGATTCAAATAAAGGTGCACATGCATTTACTCTAGAATGCTTATCATTTCCTTTGCTCGGTGTAAAGTTAACAACTGGAATATTCATTTGTCTTAATTCATACGTCAAAGGCATTCCGGATGCTTTTCCTTCAATAATAACTGTTTCTGGTTGCCAGTATTTATACTGCTCTAAAGCTCTTCGACGTAGCTCTGGAAACTCCAAACGTTCTTTGATAGCATCTAATAACATCAAATTAGGTCCGGAGTCATTGTCGGGGTAAAATACACCCCATGTTGTTATTGCACTATAATCAGCTGTTTCCTTTTTTAAAAATGCTGTGTCATATGATTGTATTACATGATGCAGATCGGGTATCCAATCGTGATCCCATCTACGCCACCACTCACGTTTTATAATTGCACCTTCTTCACTAGTTGGTTGTTGCATCCATTGTGCGTTCCATTTGCCAACAGGTAGTGTTGCTTTTACTTTTTCTAACTCATCTATATTCCAATACTCAGGCCATACAGGTTCTTGCTTATTAGGTCCATGGTCCATGATTGCTGGAAATTCGACCACGTGCCACTGATCTGCTTTAGGTTCTTTTTGTTTAGATACCAACATACCTGTTAAATCTTTTGTAGACCAACGCGTCATGACACAAACTATCTTGCCGCCTGGTTGCAAACGTTGTCTTGGTCCTGATGTGTACCATTCATAAGCAGATTCCATTGCAGTATTTGACATTGCATCTTGCTCAGAATGTGGGTCATCAATAATTAATAAATCAGCACCCCGTCCGGTTATAGCACCGCCGACACCAGCTGCAAAATATTCACCACCTTGTGCTGTTTCCCACCTACCAGCAGCTTGCGAATCTTCTCTTAGTGTAGTGTCAAAAACTTTTCTATACTCATCACTATCAATTAGTGTCTTGGCTTTACGACCAAATCTTACAGCAAGTTCTCCTGTGTGAGTTGCTTGAATAATTTTTAATTTTGGATTACGGCCCACCATCCAAGCAGGAAGTAGAAATGATGCAAACTCAGATTTAGTGTGTCTAGGTGGCATGTTTACAATTAGTCTGTTTATCTTGCCCTCGGCAAGTTCATTAAATTTTTTTGCAATATGTCTGTGGTGAGCACCTTCTACAAACTCAGGCCATACACATTTTACAAAGGATAAAAAGTCATCTTTAGCTAAATTTCTAATTTTTTTTTCAGCATACATGACTTGTAGTTTTTTAAATTCTTTTCTTACGTCTGCAGGAAGTTTACTTATATCTACTTGATTTATATCCATAAAATTTTTTTAAAATTTTTTGCACCACTAACGATGTTCAAAACGATTTTTAACCCATTAAGAGTCTAAATCAAGCAATAAATGCAAAAGTAGTGGGACCCCTTTTGTGTGTAAGGTGTATAGGGGGTAAGTGTTATAATCTATATTGGGTTTGGGTGTGGTACCTCTATTGGATAACCCTAGGCGGTTGTCTGTGTTAACCCGCCTAGGGTAAAGAGTTAGTCTAACAGTGTCATGTATGCTGCTGCATTCATTCTACTAAACTTAGATAGTTTCTTCTGCATTGCAGAGTACTCCTCATCTTGTTCATGTTCCTTAATCTCGATGTATAACTTATGCTCATCTGGTGTTAGCATTGCTGATTGACCCGAGTATGGGTTCGTTGTCTTGATCTTTGTATCAAGTTTAATGTTGCCCTTATCATCTGCCATCTGCTCTAACTCCTCGATTGGTAAGTTCCACCAAGCTGTATTTGTATTTGTCATATAGGATAATCCTACTCTAATTCGGTTCTGTTGTCAACCCTTTGAATTGACGATCTTGGACCCCAATGAGTGTCCTCAGTTACCTTATGATAACCCCCACTCTCTCGTCTGTGTCTGATAAACTCAACCGGTCTGCCTTGTTCAATATTATCCATATGATAATCTAACCATGCATACTCGCAACCTGTACTGCAAAAGTATTTACCTCGTAGATAGTAATTATTTTGGTCCATAGTTTGACTTGCATAACGACCACGAACCACACCTCTAGATTTTAGAAACCTGTCCTGTGTAGTTTTAGTATGGCAATGTGGTCCTTGGCAAAAATGTTTGTTAGGCATTATCTGGTAACCCCCCAAACATTGACATTACACCGGCGAAAGAAATTAATATTCCTAACGTCTGATGTTCACCTGCGTGTAAAAAAGTTATTAGACCTAGCATTGCAATTATAAACCCTACTAGTATCATCATTAATCTCATTACTGTTTCCATTATTGCCTCACTTTCCATGTTGTAGTTGCTGTTCTATATCCATGACTATCTAAATCGTAATAGACATAATATGGAACACCTTTTTTAGTTGTGCCATATCTTGACTTTTCGTCATGTTTGCCTTGTCTTGTTATGTGTTTTTTGTGCTTACTTGCATAGTATGTAATGTAAAATGTTTTAGTCATATTATACCTTTCTAATTAATAGGACTATCCTATAAGAGATAGCCCTATTTGTCAAACTTTAATTTAGACTTTCTTCGTATTGTTTTCTAGCCATGATTTTCATTTCTCTAGTTTGTGTCTTATTCTTCATGCCTTTAATCATACTAGCCAAGTTGCTCGGATTATAGATTGTCAAGCCTGTTGAGTTAGTTCTAATTAACTCGGCCTCATCAAGTTCAATACCAAGTTCGGTTGCAAGTTCAATTCCCTCACTTAGATACCTGTATGCTTTTAATCCGATTTTTAATTGATCACATTGTTTAGTAATTGTATCAATCCACGTTTGATGTTTTGATACTAGATTTGCTTTTGCAGTTCTCCACATTTCAAAATGCTCATACTCTTGTTTAGTACAGGCTATTGCTCTTGATCTGCAATAAGATGTTCCAATGACATCAAGATAATAATTACTATCAAAATCTTTTGCCATGCCATTGTGTTCGCCACCATTATAATTACCACTACCACTATGCCCAAGTGCTTTCATACATTCTTCAACATGTTTAGTTTTATGTGGATTGTCTTTGTTTTCGTTTTGTTGTGCATAGATATCTGGGTTTAAGTCTTTTGCTTTTAGTTCTTCTCGGTAATATGCAACTGCAAACTTTTTACCATCTTCATCACTATACTCACTACCACTTAGATTGCCAAACAAACCAAAATCAAAATGAGATTTAGTTTCTGTTATATCTCCCTCATCATCTTTGTCCTCACTATGTGCAAAGTAAAAGCATTTATCTTTTGCAACAACATCACAAGGTTGTCCATACTTCTTTTTAAAAGTTCGGAGTGTTGCAACATCATCTGTCGGATATGATCTCTCAACAACTTCTTTTGCAAACTGTTGAGCGATTACATATTCATGATTAACTGTTTCCCTTGCCTCTAAAAATGCCTCTCGTTCTTGCGTGTCCTCATTTTCAAAGGTGTGTTTTATTTTATTGAACAACTTATTTCGTAGTTCAGTATTCATTCGTATTCTAGTCATTTTGCCTTTCTGGTTATTTATTTGCATTTAATTATAATTAGCACTTGACAATAGGATAGTCAAGGACTATATTTGATTTATGTTTTTTATACTGTTTAGGTGATATAAAAAATTTAGGTTCAGGGGATATCCTAAAAATTCCCCTGATCTGATCATTAGCAGGCAACCTGAATATCGGGAACCTGCTACTGATCCCTGATCCAATGTGGCAAAGTAGGACGTAAAGCCCACGCCATTGGATCTGGGATCAGCTGAGAATAAACCAGAACGGAGCCCGCAAGGGTGCAAAGTCAGCTGATCATTATTTGCTGGACCAGTGGAGGTATAGATGATTGGTACCAACCACTGCTGGTCCTGCTAATGATTAAAGTGCCAAGCTTCAAGCAACGCTTGACAATGGTTACGGGATAGTATAGGATGTATTTAGAAAGGTATAATATGACAGACAATGACAAGAAACTACACCAACTAACTGAAGGAGTTACCCGTATAGCAAACTATATGGAAGAGATCCTGCAGCTGGTAAGAGCGGACCAAGAGAGGTCTAAAAAATATATGGAAGAGAATAAGAGTGAGTAAAGTTAATCGATCAGGATCTGAAAGTACTCAGATCCTGATTAACCACTGGCGCTGGCTCATGGATCAGGGACCGAGCTACAAGCCTCAAGCAACAAGCTGCAAGCAACAAGCTGCAAGCTTGACAAGACAAAATTATAATGTTATTGTATCCTATAAACTAAAGGAGAATAAACAATGAAAAAAACAATTGAATTAATACAAATACAACAAGAAACACTTCAGGACGTTATTCAGTACCTGGATCAAATCAGTCACAGCGATACACATATTCGACACAAAGTTGATGTAACATTAAATCATCTTGATAAGTTAAAGGAACAATCGGAGGAGGAATTAAAATCATGAAAACAAGTGAAGCATGGGCCTTAGTCGGTGGCTTGAGTAAACCGTCAAAAATGCCTGGCTGGTCAATAGGTATACCCGCGAAGGAATGCAAGACTGGCGGCAAGCTCCAGCAGGTGAAGGGTTCAGTCTGTTATGATTGTTATGCGCTCAAAGGTTGTTACGTTTTCAAGGTTGTGCAAGATGCACAGTATAGAAGGCTGGCAGCTATAAGCTCACCGCAATGGGTCGAAGCGATGGCAACACTTATTAATTCAAAAAAGCCTGATGTCTTTAGATGGCACGACTCAGGAGATGTCCAAGATCTAGATCACTTGCAAAAAATTTATGAGGTGTGCAGGTTGACACCTACAAAAAAGCATTGGATGCCCACCCGTGAAGCATGGATCAAAGACCATCTTCAGGACAAGCCAAACAATTTAGTCATAAGGTTCAGTGCGCCCATGGTTGACCAGCGGGCGCCTGCTTCCTGGCCTAACAGTTCGGAGGTTGTTAACAGCAACGCCAGCTGCCCGGCCCCTAAACAAAACAACGAGTGCAGAGACTGCAGACAATGCTGGGACGCCTCAATCAAAACTGTTAGTTATGGAAA
>Ga0209535_1001247_pt1 | contig 17458 bp, 25 predicted proteins | sample LinPmetageLP28_FD_184041 | JGI IMG/M metagenome (GOLD analysis project Ga0209535, IMG submission 184041) | Marine viral communities from the Pacific Ocean - LP-28 (SPAdes) (version 2) | ecosystem: Environmental > Aquatic > Marine > Oceanic | place: Pacific Ocean | collected 2009-08-22 | reverse complement strand
TTTCATAGGTTTAGCAATTCTTGCCTGTTCAATAAGATATTGAAACCTATCCATACCTTCTAGAAGTTTTAGGTTGCTACCCCAGTACTCAATTTTTTCCGTAATCTGTGTCATATATTAAATTGCAGTTGGATATCCAAAACGCAGTTGCCTCACTCCTACGGCCAAAACTCATGAACGCTTTGTTGCCGCTTGAATCCCAATGTGTTTCCCACTCCTTGGTTGTTTCATACCACCATCCCCAATTTCCTTTGCAGTTTCTTTCACACCAATGGATGTAGTCTTCTACAACACCATCAGAGTTTAGATAGATACTGTATTTGAATTTTTTGTCGTAGCCGTTTTCAAGGCTATCCTCTTTTAGCTCTAAAGGCCTTTGTTCCATGCTGTTATTATAACTGATTTATGCTTTAATTACAATCACACCGCAGGCAAGTCTGTCGCCAGCATTACCAGTTTTTTTTGATTCAGCATCTCCACCTTTGCCAAGATCGTCTTGATCTTTATGTATAACAATGCCTCTACCAACAACTGATCGGTCACCTACGAGGTCAACACGTTTAGCAACTATGGTAAAATCTGCAACACCGTTGTCATCAGCTGTAACATTTCCAAGATCACCTACATGACCTTCATCAATATTGCCATGTTCGCCTGCATCAGGATTGTAATGTCCACCCATTGACGCACAACCGTCGCTCATGTCTCCAAATTCGTGTATATGAAAACCATGTTCACCTGGTTCAAGCCCTTCAATTCTGCCTTTTATCAATGTTGGTGTGCCTGGCTTTTGCATCAATAGTATAGTGCCTTTGACAGTTTCACTTTGTTGAAGTTCAACATATGCTTTTACGTCTGTTGCTTGTTCGGATAACGTTTTAATGCTTTCACAAGAACAAATTTCTGCTTTGGTTCTTGGACAACTAGTATCGTTTATTTCTTTAAATTTCATGCACCAGTATTTAGCCACTGATTGTGTAGCTCTTCAGAAGCCATATTTTTACCTTTGGCTTCAACCTGTATGTCAAAGTTATCAGAAAAAGATAACGCCCAGTCATTAGCTTTTTGATTGGGTAACAAATCCGAGTGGGCACGTAGTTTTTGTTTTTTACAACCTTTTTCCAACAAGTCACGGATATTGTGCATTTGTGTATGCATTTTATCTCCCAACTGGGCAGGCGCAAGTGCTTCGTCTCTAGAATATGAATAATGCATTGTAGGTCTCACACCACGCCACGAGTCTACTACTCTTTTAACTCTATCATCTTTAGCATCTATATATTCTTCATCTCTAATCCAATGATGATGTATGTCTAAAACCAATGCAAGGTTTTTTTCTAGTTCTAGACTTTTCTCTAATCCGTGTCCCATCTCGTCATTTTCTATTGTAATTAAATTTCTTGCTTCTTGTGATAATCTTGGCAATGCTTTTTTAATGCCGTCTGGTCCTTGTCTGCCTGATATGTGGACATTAATTTTGCAACCATCTTGAAAAGTTTTGCCAAATCCCATCCATCTTGCCATGTCTGCATGATATTCAAATTCTTCTATACTTCTTTCTACTATATCTGGTGTTGCACTTGAAAGGACACAAAATTGTCCAGGATGAAAACTTACTTTTACATTATGTTTCCTACTAGCTTCACCAACTGGTTTGAATATGTTTGCAAGATGATCTTGTATGTGTTTTTGTTGCCACCAAGACTTCCAATCTTTTTCTGTGTAGCCCTGCAACATTTCACTACCTAGTCGAACCATTCTACGTTCTATAGGCAAGGTGCCAACACGTTCTATCATACGTACAGCCGCGGCTGAATTATGATTCATAATGTCCCATTGTCGCTGTTCTGCTTCGTCTTTGTGTTCTCTCAACCAACGCATGGTTGTAGATCTGCCATTTAGATTTCTATCTTTGGCATTTACTTTCATTCCGCCAAATTCAGATCTATCATTAAGCCATTTACAGCAAAATCCAAAACGTCTAGTCATGTGTTATTGTAACATACTATTGCCAGTTGTCAATGACGAACTGATCACCACAATTAAATGGTTTAGGTTCTCCGTGGAAAACCGCAATTTTTGTATCTTTTTCTATGGTTGGAGGGTGTTCAAAAATGTGTTTTGTTCCTCTTCTTATTTTAGTGTCTTTACGTCCCATCATTTCCCACTTGTAAGATCTAATCCATTCATCAGGCCAATGGTTAATATCTTCTTTTGCTTTAAGCATTATCCAATCTTGATCTCCATGCATTCTACCAATTGCTCTCGTTGGTTCTGCGTTAAAATCAGTCCACAAGTAATTCATTGTGCCGGTGTCCCATCTCATAATACTAGAATTGCTTTGTTTCCAATCTTTTACTCTGCATCTATTAAAGTCTCTTATTATCATAAACTTACCAGGCTTGTGAAGGAAAAGTTCATCTATGTTTCTAAAAACAATTACGTCTAAGTCTAAATACAATATTGTTCCTTTTATTCCTATATCATTTTGAAACATTGCTAATTTACTCCACCAAGTCTTTATGTGTGTACCATTAGGGAAAGGTATGATGTTTATGTCAGGATCTAGTCCTTTACTGTTTTCAGTAAAACAATGAAATTGAAAAGGCACTGTGGTGTGTCTAGTAATCATTTTTTTCAAAACGTTTACATATTCACTTATATATTTGTTACCCCATTTAACGCAAACTATGTGATTCATAACCTTTTTTAAGTTCCTGTATTTGTATGTCTTTCCAATTGGAATCGCTTAAAGTATATTTGTAACTACATGAAGTAGCTTTTTCTTCTCCGTTAGTAATTTCAATTGTTTTAATATTTAAGCAATCTATTAATTGTTTGTATATTGTATTAAAATCTTCTGTGCCAAACGAACTTTTCAAATCAACTTGTCCTAATTTAATGTAACCTAAGGCAAGTTCAGATGAGTTCCAACTGTATCCTTCAGCTTTTAACCAATTTCTAAATTCTACTATTTCGCTTTGTTTAAATTTATCTCTACGGGTAATAGATCTACCCCATTCAATATCAAATTCGCCTGAGTAAAGTTGCTGATGATTAATTCCACCCTCGCCAACAGCTTCGTCTTTATCTCGGAAAACTTCATATAAAGTTTTGCCAACTTGACTCCAATGTAGGTACACACCGCCAAGTTCTCTATCATATCTATTGTGTTTGAATAATCCATAATCTTCGTATTCTAATTCTTTCCTTGGTGCGTGTAAAAATGTGGTAATTTGAGAAGGACGAATCCAATCAGGATCAAATTTACTTTTTCTATAAGCACTAACCCACCCTTCTATTTCGTGGCACAAATTGTTTAGCTGTCTAATTGCATATTTGGTTTTGTTATCAGCCGCAATATAATATTTAGATAAACTCCAAGCCTGTCCCTGCAAATCTTCAAAGTATCTGTGTAATAAATTACAAGCATCGTGTTTTAATCTACATCCTGGAGTGATTGATTCATCACCGTTTACTGCATGACCAATTGGCAACGTTTCTGAAAACATGAAATCATCTGGTGTAAATTGTTTTTCAATATGGTATTCATCTAGTCCTTTTGATTTCCATTCAAAAAGATTAATTTGACTTACAGCTTGATTTAATTCTGCACAAAGGAATGTTAAGTCTCTTTGCGATCCAGCAAATCCAAGAAAGCAATAGTTTTTTTCTAAAACTCTATTATGAATCACATTATCTTTGACCATATCAAGCCATTTAATCATAAACGGATGGCTGATAACATTTATAGTATAGGTAAGGTCTTTTTTACCTGATAGTGTAATTTTAATTTGGTCTTTTAAATATCGCGCCATTGCTACTGTGTTCTTTTACTTCAACAGAATCTAACCATATTCTGTCATTGTTTACAACTTTACTTACATGATTGTAAATCAGTTCAGCAAATTTTTCACAGCCGACATCAGGGACAATTCTTAAATCACATAGATCCTGTGAGTGTAGTTCTTTGAACTTGTCTAGTTTAGGATCGTCTTCCGCTATACATAAAGTATGATCAAACATTTCTTTTAACCATGCTTTTATTTCTTTGAGTCCACCAAAGTCCTGTACCCAATTTCTGTCATCTAGAGTGTTTGCACCAAATGTGAATTTTACTGCAAGTGCGTAACCATGCACCCAGCGGCAATGAGAATGTGTTGCTCTCCATTGTCTAAATGCACAGCTTAATCCTTCATTGTGGTCGTAAGTCTTAGTCGAGTAGTATGTCATCTTTCTCCTTATTTGATGACAAGCAGAATATTTAAAGAGGGATGATTGTCTTAAAGTCCTCTGTATTAGTGTAACGTTTTATTAACAGCATTGTCAAGATCTAAATTTTCTGATAGAGTATCTATTTTATCAGATAATTCATTCGGTATTCCAACTTCGTTATCAATGATTGTTTTTAAAAGGTGCACTAAAATTTTAAATTCTGGTTTGGATGCTACTGTATCAGGATCAATTTTATTTTTTTCAAAAGCATTTAAAACTGATTCAGTTGCTTCTACCAAACAGGTAATAGCTTTTTTGTGTTTTGAGATCATACTATAATACTAGGCTTTGCCTGTGTTTTTATTTTACTAAAAACATTATTGTATTGTTCTACTAATTTTGGATTAATCTCAGATACACACATGATATTCTTTAAAGAAATTTTAATTGGTTTGTCTGGATTTGCTGTTGAAAAGAAAGACCCTAATGCAACACCTTGTGGACCATTCATTAACACTAAACCTTTTTCAATTTCAATATAATCACCATAACTGTCACCATGCATTGTTAAAAACTTACAAAGTATTTCTTCACCATTGCCTAGTTTTAGAGTTATTATTTCGTCTTTTTTATAATCATTAAACATATATGTAATAATAGCAGTTATTTAGATTGTGTCAACTGTTTTTGTACGAACTTGGCCATTCCCTCATAAGTTTCTTGAAAAACGTTTTTGTGTATGCTCCATTCTTCAGGCATTTTCCAATCTGCTCTATTAACTATAATCCAACGGCAGTCAGAGTGTTCAAACAATTTACCAAATTGGTGTATCCAATAACTTGGATCAACTGGCCTTTTAATATAGGTGTAACCTTTGCTGTCTCTATAGATATTGTTATCTTTTTTCTTGTCTGATTCAGGTAAAGGATACAAATCAAAACCCAACATAAAAACTGCTTTTGGTTTAAAACTTGAAGCAACTACTCCTGCATATGGACCTGTCCCCCAATGGAAAGCTTCGTCTTGTCTTTTATCACCTTCGTATGGTAAGCTAGGTAATTTTTTAACATTAGACCACATAGCAAACATATCTGCCCATTTAGTTCTTGTATATATTGTTGTTTGTTTTCCAACTGTGTTTACTGCTTCTTGACACATATGCCTATCTGCACAAACAAAATAATCAAAATTATAGTCTCTAAATTGTGCATTACAGCCTACAACTGTAGAAAACATTTTCAAAGGTTGCAGATCAAATCCTAATCTACTTTCGCCATTACCAATAATAGAAACAAATTTAGTCATTGTGTACCATTGTCCATATTAGTTTATATTTGTCCCAAGCCTTTTTAAGTGCTGGATATTTTTTACGTAATTGAATTGCATAAACTCCGTGCATCTCAATTTCATCTTGTGCTATTTCAATTTCTTTAGCCAAATCACTTTGACTTATAAGTGGTCCTCTATCACCATTTCTTTTTTGTTCGTACACCGTTTCGCCGCCATCAGGACTTATATAAATTTTGCCTTCTTTATACCAACGAGGTGCTTTTAATTTTATTTTTTTTTTGGGCATTAATAGTAATTAGTATGATCACCTTTAGGGTGTGATAATCTAACACCATTGTGTTTGGCAGGATCACTATCTCCATCTTTACGTGGAATTAAATGTATGTGTGGCCACATGATAGATTGTCCAGCCGCTTTACCAATATTTTGTCCAATGTTAAAGCCATTCATAATGCCTTCTTCTATAGCTCTATTTCCCCAATACAATGCAAGTTCATAAGTCTTTGCAACTGTTTCTGGATTGTTCTGTTTTGGTACAAATAATATGTGTCCTTTTGTAACTGGATATTTGTCTCTAAACATTGCACAGTAATCGTTTTCTTTAAAAGGAGTGTCGTTACCCAACCAGGTACATTCCTCATAACTTTCTATTACTTCAAATGGTTTCTTGTAGATAGGTTTGTTTGATTGCATTTGTTTTTATAATTCCTATCTTTATATTATACGAATTTGGTCTATATTTCAACCTTATTGCTGTCCAATATTTGGTAGCAGGCACACTAGGATTGTGTTGATTAATATTTAAAAGATTGACAATAGCTTTTCTAACTTTTTCAGCACCACCGTGCTTCTTACAAGTGTCGGATCTGCCAACGTGTACAATATTATTGCCAATTTTAATTTTGTAAACACAAGGCAGTTTAATCCATCTTGTTACAGGATCTTTTTTGTGTCTTATTCTATAATCTTTGATTGTGTACAAATCTTGTATACTATAATATTTAATTTCTGTCATCTTTAAAATCATTGTAAAGGGTATAATTTGCAGTCAGCTCTTCACCTGATTTAATGGATCGACTTGTCATTAGATATCTTACAGGAAGTTGATGCCAAAAACCTGCAACATTTTTACAATTAGGATTATCAGAATGATTGTAAAAGGCTCCTAAAGCTGTTCTTATACTTCCGTGTGGAAAATTTTTATTCATTACGTGTACAATTCCAAGAATTACATCAGCGTCAAATTCTTTAGTTGCAAACAATCCTAGTCCTTGAACACTAGAGTTTTTTACTGTTATTCCGTCTGGTAGTGGTCTATACATAATATTTCTTTATTTAACTACCACCAGCTTAAAACTCTGCCGTTACCCAAAATGATTAACATACAGGTTCCTATGTGGAGTAATATCCAAAAAGTTCTAAAGGCCAACGCCTTTTTAACATCTCTTTGTGTTATCGGTAAAAATTTTGGCTTGTCTTTATCTGTTTCACCCATAGGCATTCCAACTGTTCTTGCCCAAAGTTTAAGCCATTTTCTTTGTCCGCTCATTATATTCCTAATTGCCTATACACTTTTTGAACTTTTTTTGCTTGAAAATAACAATCTTCAAGTGCGTTGTGTAGTCCTGTTCTTTTTTCGTTGTGATTTTTTGGGACTAAACTAAAAAGTGTTCTTGAATCTCTTATCTGCCAATAGTTCCAAGGCACTGGTGTTTCCATTTGTTTGTACAAGTGTTGCAATATTGCGTAATCAAAAAGCGGTCCTTGGCACCAAAAAACATCAACTCCTACAGACCATTTGTTAATATTTTTAATCATGGCATCTAAATGTATTCTATCATTGTCACCTAACGCTTCATCTCTAACATCAGCTGGTTGTGTAGCCCACCAATCTAAAGTTTGTTGCATAACGTTTCTGCCTATTGCAGTTTGTTCGTCTACGTTTACTCTAAAATACATTGGTTGATAGGGTTCCACAGAATGGTGCGGGTCAAATTTTACTCCACCTACAGTCAAAATAACAGCATCGGGTGTTGTACTCAACGTCTCTAAATCTATCATTGCATGAATCATTTAGGTACCTTGTTTTCTGCTAATGGATCAGTAATTTCTTTGATTTTTGTTACTTTGTGTGGTTCAAATCTAGATTCAATATCATTTCCAGTATCGCTGTACACAAAGGTTTTTATTTTTTTGTCTTTTAATTCTAAATTAAATTGCCAACATTTTGTCATTTCAATAACCCCGCTAACCTACTATGTCCTTTTTTGTTAAGATAATTTTGTAATCTAGTAATTTTCCAGTCATCATATGGAAATATCTGCGTAGGTAATTCAATTTGTTTCTTACCCCAACTAATTTTATTCCATGCTCTTTCATGGAAATAATATAGAATCATTTTGGTTAAAACTTCAATACCTGCAATAGCACCAGCAAGGTCAAATCTTCCTGTAATAATCCATGCAATTAAAAAGGTATCACTGGTTGCTAAAATTCGCCAGCTGATAGTTTTTGCCAGAGTTCTCGTGTGCTTTGACTTCATATAAGAATTATAACACGAGTTACAATTTTGTCAATGTAGATTATACGCTTTGATCTTGGTAAATTGCGGGACGATTTTTCAGTTTTGGTGTAAGGCCATTTTCTATTTGGTTTTTCCAATCTTCGTACTCTGCTTTGGTAAGACAATATACTTCACCGTCACTATCTGGAAAGGTTGTAGAAAGATCACTAACTAATTCGCTGGCATTAAGCTCACATTCATATCTTGTAGAATATGGCTGTTCCTGCCATGCTGTTTTGCAATCTATTCCTATACACATTATGACAACTAAAAAAAATTTCATCAGAATTATTTACTTTTGTTTTTCACAGAATAAAGCGACTACTTCTTACTTTTTTTGCTGAAAGTTCTTACTTTTGTTTCTAGTCTAATTAGATCGTTGTCTAACATACGGATTCTGTCTATCAATTTGATAAGAGTGGCTGATGTAGAACTCAGTTTTGGTGTTATCTCTGTCGTGATAAACTTCCAAAGGAAATATATGAAGTATGCTAGGAAAAAAACTGCAACAGTTGGAAAACCGTAGTCCTGTATAATACTGGTCACTGTCATGTACTTTGTTGTAATTTCCATTAGTCTTTCCTCGCATCAGTTTTGCCGTCTGCTCTAGCAATCCTGTCAGTGTCTATTGGTATGCCCAGTTGTTCAGATACCTGTTGATCTATCTTGATGATATCATTGTTCATTGTTTTTACTCTGTTATCTAGTTGTACAATTACAGTTTCTATGAAATTAATTGAACTTACAATGCCATTTAATATATATTTTATAATGAACAGTATGAATACCCCCATACCGACTGTGGCCGCTATTGGTAATCCAAGTTCTGCAACTATTTTAAAAAACTGTGTCATTATATGTGTATTTAACCACTAATTGTAAACACCTTAATATCTTCTGTTTTGCCTTTGACATTTATTGTGCCAAGGGAGGTAAAACGCATTCCTTTACATTTTTTCTTTGTTTTTTCACCAATGACCAAAGTTTTTTTTAATTCTTTGGAACTACTTTCTAATCTTGAGGCAAGATTTACAGCATCACCTATAACGCTATAATCAAATCTTTGATCACTGCCCATGTTACCTACAAGTGCTTCACCTGTGTTGATTCCAATTCCAATATTAATCTGTGGCAATTTTTCTTTCTTTAATTCTCTGTTTAATTTTTTTAATTCTTTTTGCATTTGCAAAGCTGTTTTAACAGCAAGTTTTTCATGGCCCGGCGTATCCAAAGGTGCATTCCAAAATGCCATGATACAGTCACCCATAAACTTGTCTATAGTGCCACCATTTTTAATAATAATATTTGTCATGCGTGTCAAAAATCTGTTAATTAATTTTGTAAGTCCTTGAGGATTTCCTTTGTATTTTTCTGCTATAGGAGTGAAGCCTCTTATGTCAGAAAATAGGAAAGTCATTGTCTTTGTTTCACCACCTAATTTCAACAGATCTGGGTCGTTTTGTAGTTTTTTAACCATTCTTGGGTCTAAGTAATGCTCAAACTGTTTCTTAATTTGTTGCCTTAATCTGAACTGTTTAGCAAAACTATTGAATACCAAATGCCCCCAAACAATGGTAATAAACAACACTGGAAAACTTGCATCAAGCAGATAATAAAAGTTCTGATAAGCCATAACACTGGCCAATATCATGCCGGTTAAAAGCGTCAAATAAAGGAGCACAGTGCTGGTAATACCCAACCTGGGTACAATGACTATCAGAAGAAATCCTAATACAAAAACTGTTACTATTTCTATCAAATTGGTATTACCATTTCTTATCAGTTGTGTTTCTGTTAGTGCAGTTTCTATGGCCTGAGCACTTATTTTTGCATCAGTCATTAATCCTAAAGGTGTGTCTTTGAGATAACTTAAACCAGCAGAATTCAATCCCACAATTACTATTTTGTTTTTTAGATTTATTTGGTTGCTGATCAAATCACTTACAGAATATGTTTGGATTGTTTTTACATCTGCAAAATTAATATTGAACATACCGTTTTTGTCTGCGGAAAAACTTTTATTTTTGCTTACAAATACAGTTTCAATTCCTTTATCGCTGGCTACAATTTTGTATCTAGAACTTTTGTTTATAATACGCAAAGTGTCCAATACCTGATTTGGCAAAGTTCCAATATCTGTGTTTACAAACAAAGGAATCTGTCTAACAGTTCCATCAATATTTGGAATCATAATATTGACACCTGCTCCATTGGCAAACTGTAACAGTTCAGGAATGTTTGTTACCACTCCTTCAAAACTAAAAAGGAACTTATCAGGTTTGCCTTTTTTTACAATGCCCACTTTGGCTACAGGACCATCTGTTTTGTTTGATTTGACACTATACATCATTATTGTGTTTGTGCCTTTAAGTTTTTGTGCAAATTTTTCGTCGTGGCCAAATCTGTCTTTTTCAGCAAAAATAATATTGTATTGAATTACATCTGCTCCAGATTGATATATCCTGTTGTGCAAATTTGCAATAAGATTTCTTGGCCATGGCCATTGCCCGTACTTTTTTAAATCTTGTTCAGTAATCTCTACTAATACTACGCTGTCAGTTGTGATATCTCTTGGTGACGCTTTTTGATAGTAGTCAAAAGTTTTTAATCTTAACGTTTCTACAGGACTGACATCAAAAAATCTTCCGGCAAATAATATGGTTGCGAGTATTACAACCATCAAACTGCTAGTAAATATTTTCATTATGACCCTAAACCTTGTCTAACTCCTATAGTGACTAAAATAAAAATCCATAGTCCAAATAAAATAAATGGACTCAGTATCCATAGGTACCAGTAGTAACGGAAAATGCTCTGTCCTCTTTCAAGTCTGATCTTTCGATGGTCTATAAACCAATGAACTATTTTTTTAATGAATCCTTTTACGTGTTGGTTTACAAATTTGTTTAAAAGCCAACGAACCACCCTCATGACTATTAGAATGGGTGAACTTAATACATCAAATACAATTAAAAATACATCAACACTGAAATCAACTATGTTGTCTGCTGTGCAGGCCTTACGCCATCTTTCTTTCAAATTCATTATCTCTCCTGCAGTGCTTGTCCTATTCCATTGTGGAAAGGTGTTGTGATGTAGCTCAGTACTGTTCTTTCACCTGTTAATATAAAAACTAACACATGAATGCCCGGAACAAGAGTATAAGTTATATCTCCACTTTCAAATACCTCTTTGTCTATTTCAAGTTCTATGTCGTACCAGGCCGCATTAGACGATTGATTAGCATCTGGAGATATAGAAATTATTTTTGCATTGATTGAATCAAATTTTAATTGATCTTGATTGGCTAATCTTATTTTGGCGGCCAGTCCAACAGCAACATAACCTCTGTCTTTAACCAACAGCCTTCCTTGTACTATTAATTTTTGATCTAAGGGAACAAGTATTGCAAGTCCGTCACCTTGCTTGACAACCGAACCTGGATTCTTATAAGTCAACTCCTGTATTCTTCCATCGATGTTTGCAACAATGTGTCGAGGTTCGTAACCAACTCCAGGATTAATTGTTATGATAGTGTTGCCTTTCTTGACTATGTCTCCCTGTTTGTAATTCACAGCAACAATCTCTCCTGTTACCATTGTGCCTAATTTTGTAATATTTTTCTCTGGAACAACAATACCAATTGCCTGTGTTGTGATATCTACTTTTGCAAATAACATCCAAAAGAAGAATAACACAAATAAACTTGTAATCGCTAAAAAGAATTTACTACTTGCTTTTGACATAATTTATTATTTCTCCAACTGCTTGGTCACGTTGCTTTAAGAATTCTGTAGCTTTGGCATACTTGCTTGTTCCTTGTAATGCTCTCGCCGCCAATATGTTAGAGCCAATTAGCAATCCAATGTCCAGTGTACCTGCAATGATCATTGTGGCACCAACTGCCATGATCACTATTGTTTGTAAACCATTTAAACATATTTCTATGTTGCTCTGTGTCTCCTGCGACATAGTCATATTGCGTTTCCACGTTACTAAATTATACATCACCACCATGAATATTGCAGTGATAATTGCCGCGGCCCAATTGATATACAGCAACACAATCAAAAACATCAAAACAAAAGGCCAGTCAAGTAGCCAACTTGTTGTGGCAGATGTCCTCATATTTTTAATCATTGTACCTGCACCATCTAACTTCTTATATTGTTGGGAAGTAAGTTGTCCGGCCAATCTAAATTTTTCTGTAAATGCTTTCAACAAAGGATCATACAAACGTTGGTTGAAACCTGTCATCATACTCCCTCTGTTCTGTCTAAAAACAAACTCAAATGCCATGGCTAACACTGCCCCGATAGTGAGGCTTATTAATGTTGCGGTCACACCCGACGATAGATACTTGTTCAATACAATTATCACAAACAAAGAAGGTGCAAGGGCACAAATACCAATGATAAAACTGCTTACAAATAGCATGGCCGCTGTTTGAGGTTCTTTCGATAGATTTCGAATTAGACTTTTCATTATAAATGTATTTAATGAATTGTATTACTGAAGTATTGGATTGACCATGCCTAGTAGTTTGTGCAATTGGTATCTTGCAGTTAGGAGGTCAAGTTTGGCATTTTCGTAGGCAACTTCACTCATTAGATGTGCTGTCTTCATACCAAACACAGCCATTATGGGTGAACTACCTGCTTTAAAGTCTGCAAGTGTAAGTTTGTACATTTCATCATTGATTTCAACTGTTCTTTTCAATGTTGCTAGATTTTTTTCAACCAGTACATAATTGTTCCAGGAATTATTAAATTGTTCTTGCGTGGTTTTCACAGTGTGCTGGTATCTATTTTCAGAAGCCTTAAGTCTGTTTTTATCAGCATTTCTCACGTGGGTTTTTTTGAAGCCACCAAACACTTGCCAAGTCATTGTGATGTCTGCTCTCCACTCTTCCTTCTGATCGTTGACAGTATCATAGCCACCACTCAATTCGCCATTTTTTTCTGTGTAAGAAACTTTGCCATCAATCCTTGGAAGGAATTCAGCATTATCAAATTTTAATTGTTCTTCTGCAATTTCAACATCCTTTTTAACAAGTTGAATATTGGTGTTGTTTGTTATTTCAGTTGCCTGAGTTGGTATCATGCCCAAGATGTCTGCAACAGGTACAGGCATTTGTTCAACGTCAGCAGGATCAAATCCCCACACAGTTTTAAATCTTGTCACAGCAGAATCATAACCTAATTTGCTAGTCATAGTAAGAGTCTGGTAAGTTCTATATTGTTGTTCAATCTGTAACTGTTCCATTTTACTTGCTTCGCCTTTTTTTACTTTTTCAATAGTCATGGCCAAAGTAATTTTTGCATTTGCTTCAACTTTTTTATTTCCTTGCCAACTGTTGTAAGTTTTCTTTAAGTTTAACCATGCATCTATGCCTTCCATGATTACATCCTCTTTTGCTAGTTCTAATGTGAAATAGGCCTTTTGAGCAGTCTTTTTTGCCTTGTCAACTACAGAACTTGTTCTTCCTGCGTCCCAAAGCATTTGGGTAATTGAAATTGATTTTTGTATGCCTTGTTTTGAATCGTGTGTGACTGTGTTGTTTGGATAAGTTCCTTTGGCAGGAGTTCTGTCATCTTCCCAGTTGTTTCCTATCGTGGCTGTTACCTGTGGTTTGTAAGCACTGTATTCAGATTTCAATGTGTCAAGTGCGGCTTCATAATCTAGTTCCGCGGCTTTGATTTTTTCATTGTTTACCACTAGGTTAGGGAAAAGTTTGTAAATCCTTTTCCATAATGTTTTTGTGGATTTTGTTTCTTTTTGTTTTTGTGCTTTGACCTTTTTAGTAGGTTTAGTTTTAATAGTTTCTTTTTTTAGTTCCTTGACTTTTTTTGCTGTGTCTTCTACTGCTGTGTCTACTTGTTCAATTTGTTTTTCTTGTTTTTTGTCTTGTTTACTTTTAACTATTTCTTTAATCTCTTTGATAGGACTGCTTTTCTTTTTATTAGGAACTTCAATTATGGTCACGCCCTCCACAGGTTTTGCACTCATTCGAACCTGCATTTGGCCATCACCTATACATTGTTGTTTAATAAACTGTTCTGTTTCTTCAACAGTTTTCCACTCGCACCCTTTGGCCTCATCCTCGGCTGATGCAGGAATCATAGTTAGAATTAAAAATATTACAATGTACGCCCAATTTTTCATTATATTACCATATTTATTTCTGTTAGCCAGTTACTATCACTTCTGATATCAATGCCGACTGTGTTTCGATCAGTGCGTAGTTGATGTCATCGAAGTCAGTGTTTGAACTTAAATCTAGGTATGCGTTGTAGTCATTGGTGTTTGCGACTGTGACTGTGTTGTCAGTTTCCACTGTCCAACTGTTGTTTGCGTATGTGACCGGGGTCACTTTGAACCAGAAGCTATTTCCCAAAACGTCTGAGTCCTGTGTCAAGTAGTCTTGTGTGTTATCCACGATCTTGATCTTGTCCAGGTCAAATGTGTCTGTGGTCTCCCAAAGGTCTCCATCACCGTCTCGGTCATACCCTATCACACCGTAGTGATCATCTGCCTGTGTGGGTGTTGCGCCGTTGTCCATGTCTGTGTTGAAGGCCCAGTATGCGGCGTCGGCCGAGTCATCCCAAACAAGGTCAATGTGGTCCATACCACCCCCAATGTATGTGTTGTTGCCGATGTTTATGGCCTCAATAGCGGTGATGTCATTCTCTGCCGTGTGTACTGTTGAATTCTGTGTAGACTTGAACATCGGAATATATTCCGAGTCAATCACTATGCCTGCACTGTCCGATTCTGTCATTGCGTCCTCGTTCTGTTCTGCCAACCAGGTTCCTATCTCTTGGACGGCAGTTGTGTTTCCATGACTACTGATGTTACTGTGACCGTCGATGTCACCCCAGGCAAGGAATGCTCCTGTGTACACCGCTTCCGTGTCCTCCCTGCTCCATTCCGCCACTGCACCATCGTTGCTGTCATTGGGTTCCTGGAATACCAGATCTCCCCTACCCATGTATTCCTTGTGATAGGTACCTGTAGTAGCTCCTGGCTTTGCAGACAGCACACTGTTAGTTTCGGTGTAGGCCCTGTATTCTGGTTGTAAGTTCTGAGGGCTTGGACCATTGCTACTAATCAATCCTGCGTTGGTTGATGACGTGGTGTCGATCACGTTGATGAAATCTTCTACGTCTGCATTTCTCTTACTGTCCCAACCGCTGTGTTCTGTGATCACCACCAGCGAACCTCCTGCCATGATGTACTTGCCCCAAAGGTCTGTCAATGAACTGTTGCCGTTGACACGTGTATTATAATTGAAGTCCCAGATCTGTTCAAACTGTGAACCATACTTTAATGACATTTGTGCCCAGTTACCATCTGCATCGGTGTCGTAGTACATTGTTTTGCCTAATCCCTCAAGAACATTACCCGTCTGATTACTTGAATTAATGGCTCTGTCACCATGCATGGCCAAAATCTTGCCTTCTGCCCATGCGTTGTTCAACACCATGTCATGCGAGTATCTGGCTCCCCAGGCCGCTATTGAAGTGTTGCTTATGCTTTGTGTGAAACTATTGTCCGATGTGTCATCACCCACGTTAATAGTCTGTGTTGCGGTCGCGGTCAGTCCGTGTTCATCTGTGGCTGTTATGGTCAATGTGTGTGACGTCGCAGTCTCATAGTCCAACGCCGCCGCTGTTTCGATCAAACCCGTTGATGAGTTGATTGTAAATTTGTTGCCGGAGTCTCCCGATGTTATCGAGTATGTCACAGAATCACTGTCCGGGTCTTCAGCAAACACAGTGGCTATGTCTGTGCCTGAAGAACCATTCTCAGTCACAGTTACCGCATCTCTGTAATCTGCAAATCTCGGTGCTTCGTTGGCATCCGTGACTGTTATGGTCTGTGTGACCGTGTCTGTGTTGTTACTTGCGTCGGTTGCCGTGATTGTGAGACTGTGTGATGTGTCGTCCTCATAGTCAAGATCCGCCAGTCTGATTGTGATGTTGTCAACAGCACCACTCTCGTTTGATTCTGATTCACCCAGTCGCATACCAAATCCCAATTTGATGTCACCACTGCTGTCCAGTGTGCCATACACTGTGTACAGTTCACCTTCTTCATCTCCGTAGATGGCTGTGTCCACCGGCACTGGCTTGAAACCTGTGGCCTGTGTTTCCACGCCGTATTTTTTATCACCAGCACCAAAGCCGTCCTTACGCCTGTCATCCTGAACCACCAGGGTGTCGTTCACGTAGACCAAGAACTGTTCTGTGCCACCATCGGGATTGTGGTTGTGTGCGTCCCAGGTACCCCACTCCCAGAACAAGAAATCTATGGCAACTCGTTTGCCTGCGTGTGAGTCAGCAAAGTCAAACGTCTTGTATACGTCCTGTGTGGTGTCGATGTTTCCGTTTATCTTACCCAACGCCTTACCCCACTTCTGTGTTTCGTAAACTCCGTTGTCTCCGGTCCAACCTGTTGCCGCCGCACCATTGGAAAAACTTTCAAATGTCTCTGTGGTCAAAGTGCTGGCCTGTGTGTTGTATGTGATGACACCTGTTGAACTGTTGATCGAAAACTTGCCTTCGCTGTTTCCTGCTGTGATTGAATATGTCACTGTGCCAGTGCCACTCGAGTGATTTATATCTGCCACCTCAGTGTTATTGCTGGCGTTCTCTGCCATTGACACCGCACTGGTTGAACTTAAAATTGGTAGGTCTGCCGTTACCGATACAAGCCATTCGTCGATATCTGATGCACCATACGGATCTGTCACTTTCAAAAGCACAGCATAATCTGTGTCAGATGCAATATTATCAAATGCTTCATTCAAATACAATCTATTTCCGCTTATTGCCATCTTGCCTGACGGATCACTGAATATACTGTATGTCAACAGATCGCCATTTGAATCTGAACCGTAGACATATCCAAGTGTGGTTCCAACAGATAAACTTTTAGCAACAGTTGTGTCGTTTGGCATATCCAGCCATGGAGCCACGTTGATGTTTTGTTCTTCCGCCAAATCTGCTATCCACTGGTTGAACCATTGGTCCGCTTGTTGTTCTGCGTTGTATAGTTCCTCGTTGTTGTCTACAATGTCCCAGAACTCATCCAATCTGTCGTCTTCTTGGTTGTAGTAATCTTCTGCGTTTTCTATGCCTGAGCCGAAACCTTGGATGTATTCGTCCATATTCTGTGCATTTAGCACTATCATGTTTTCAACGTTGTCGTCAATGGCCAAATCCCGTACCTCTTCGTTTTGGAAGAACTCATCTGCTTCCTGTGAGTACACATTGTTCTCCACAGCATTGTTTCTCTCTTCCTGTAGGAATGCGTCCACATCTCCAATATTAACCTGTTGATCTTTAGGCACGTCAAACACTTCAGGACCATCACTGTTGAACCCTG
>Ga0209535_1001246_pt1 | contig 17461 bp, 41 predicted proteins | sample LinPmetageLP28_FD_184041 | JGI IMG/M metagenome (GOLD analysis project Ga0209535, IMG submission 184041) | Marine viral communities from the Pacific Ocean - LP-28 (SPAdes) (version 2) | ecosystem: Environmental > Aquatic > Marine > Oceanic | place: Pacific Ocean | collected 2009-08-22 | reverse complement strand
TTGTCTTTTTTCTTAGCGGTCTTTTCAGGTTGTCGCTTAGAATTTTTTGTAACCCAGGTATAATAATTTTCAGCTATTGGCAGAGGATCTCTTCGATCATTCTCTGGTCCAAATTCAGTTGCTAGTCTTAAACATTCAAGTCTAACTTCTTCTTCTGTTATTATTTCACCTGGCTCAAATCTATCATCCATTGAGCATCTCTCTTAACTTCAAGACTTCTTGAACTGCTTTTTGATGATTTGGATGTGTTTTGCTCCAATAAGCAGATCCTTCTTGAGTAAGTTCGTTGATCTCTTTTTCAATGTCTTTAGCAGTCATATATTCAGATCCATCACCTTTAATGATTTCATCTTCAGATAATTTATCAGCTAATTCAGAAAAAGCTTTTATGACTTTAATATTGTCTCCAATTCTTGAGCCATCTTTAAGATATGTATTTTCTAAAAATTCAGATCCTAAAGAATTAACTGCAAGCTTTTTAGCCTGGTCAATCCTTTTAGCAAATTGAGGTCCAAACTCTTTTTTAAGTTCAGTCTCTGTAATTAGTTGAGCTTGAGAAGCAGCTTCTTCTTGCGATGCTTCCATATTACCATTCATCTCATTATAAAATTTAATAAGACCTTCAGCTTGTTTAGGAAGTAATCCTAATTGATGAGCAGTTTTATTAAATTCTTTAACTTGCGTTTGATCCAGTTCTTGATCATTGATGTTATATTTATAATCATCTGGATTTTCTGGAGCACCCAGTCTTTTAAATACTTCATTCCAATCCTCATCAGTTGCATGTTTATTTGGAACTGGAATTTTATCAGCTCCAACTAACTTTTGTGCATGAAGATAACTTTTTACGAAATCTTCCATGTTATTAAAATTGTCCAAAGATTTTTCTTCTTTGAAACCTTCAGGAATTAAATCTTTAAAATTTGTTTCCTGGTTACTCACAACTTCAGTTGCTACAGTATTATTCTGAACAACATCTGTTGGCTGTTCAGATTGCACCTCTGGTGCAGTTGTCTGATTTTCCATTTATATACCTATTGGTTATTTTGATTTAAGCATTGCTTTAATGAAAAGAGAAATTGATCTCTGTCCTTCAAGGAATGCAGTCTCATGACTGTTATCTTTTGAGAAAGTAGTCGTACTCTCATGACATCTTATTGAGATGTCCTCTAAAACTCTTTTGCCTTCATCTGATCCAAAAACTATTTTGTAATCTTCTCTAAGCTGTTTTATTTTTTTTTCTAATTCTTTATTGTGATCCATCTTGAACAACTTTTGCTAATGGTGCTGCATTCTTAGCCATTTGTGTTTCAGCCATTTGTTGCTGCATTTCCATTTGTTGTGCTTCTTGTTGAGCTCTTCCTTCTCTAATTTGTTGAACTTCTTGATCTGATTTAATAACTTTTGCTGGTAATCCTAAAATTGAAATAATATTTTTAACCAATCCATCTTCATCTATGTAATCCATAACTGGCATTGATTGAGCAAGTGATCCAAAAATTTCTAATCCTCTCATTAAAGATTGTAACTCTTGGCCTCTTTGAGCTAATGCCATTGGAGATACATATTCAATATTTAATTCTTGTTGTCCTAAAATATCTGGAGCTGGCATAAACATTTCTCGTCTTAAAAGAATATTAAAAATTCTAATAATTAATGGAGATAATAATTCAGATTGCAATCTACCTAATACTGGACCAAGTATTCTCATTTTCTCTTCTTGTCTTTGAATTACTTCAGTCGCTGTCATGTTTCTATTTTCAGTTACTACTAACTGATCGATATGAAACATTTTATTAATTGCATCTCTTCTTTGATTTTCGTTATTAATAGTAATTGAAGTATTAGCATTAATATTTAATGGCTCAATTCTATCTCTTGATCCAGATCTATAATAATTAATAGAGCCTGGAGACATTCTAATAGGAGCTAACATTCCATCATCTGGAATAAGAAGAGGAGGATCAATCTGTTTTGCAGCAGCCTTTAAACTATGCTCAACCATTTTATTTAAAACTTTAACGTCTGCTAAAGCATTCATTCCTGGAGATCTACCATATTGTTCAGTAGATGCTTTTAAATATCTTGGAATGACATAAGGATTTTCTAAAAAGCCACCGAATGAAATTATATGACCAGTACCATATTCAAAATAGATACTTTGAAATGGCATATTCTTTTTATCTTTTTTATTAGGATCATAATCAATTCTTGGTCTTACAACATGAACTAGATCTACATCATCAAAAGGATTTTTGTTTGCAATGTTTTGAATTTCTCTTGATACATTTTCAGATCCAAATTTAGATACAGCTGATTGAGCAGCCATTTTAAATCTACGATAAATTGTATCTACATAACCTTTTTTATTTTCCTGGATATAAAGTTCTTTAATATGTCTTGCAGAAAATAATATAGTATCTTCTTGATCTTCCTCGATCATTAGGCATGAAGTTCCAAATGCAATCAGATCATGATAACACTCAAATATTTCTTGTTGAAAGTTTGATTTAGAAATTACATCATACATTCTATCTGTTGCATCTTCTAACCACTCTTTGGCCTCATCACTATCATTTAAACCAGTTTCTTTAAATCTTAATGAAAACCATCTATTCGCTGATGAAGTCAACATACCATGCAGAGATGCAGCCAAAAGTTCTAAAGCATGTACAGCCGTTGCATCAAATATTTGTGTATGTCGTTTATCGCCTCTTGCTCGTTCTTTTGTGATCTCTGCTTTTCTAGGTAACATCAAATCTGCTACTTCTTGCCAATGGCTTTCAAAGTTAGATCTTTTTTCTTGTAACCTAGATAGGTTGTCTTTTAGCTGTCTTGCTAAAGTTCTAAATTCTTGTGATTGCATTTATTTTCTTTTTTTTCTTTTAGCTTTATTCTTTTTGCTATTTGGAAAACCAGCTTTCATATTCTTATAAGCTTTAGCTGATATAGTTGATTTCTTCTTTGATCTGGAAGTACCAGCTTTTTTTCTTTTATTAATATTTCTATATAAGCTCATAATTAACCTCCTAATAAAGTTTTTTTGCTTAATGTTGGGTAGCCTTGAACTCCAGTAACAGAAGTTAATACAGTTGCTTTCCTACCTTTTTTTTTATTTTTTAATGCAATTTCGTCTTGCTCAACTTCAACTGTTGTTGGAGCTGTTTTGTCAGCAACAATCGCTTTGGATTTAACATCGGTATTACTCATTTGAGATTTTACTTTAGGTTGCTCAACAGATTTTGGTTTTGGATTTGCTGCTACAAACTGAATATCAGCTTGTCTGCCTCCAGCATTTTCTCCTTCTCCTCCAAAATTATAACCACCTGGATTTTTTCTATCTACATTTTGATTTCTATTTCTTTGAGCTCCACGTTCTCTTCCAGAATTTCCATTACCACTAGGTCCGCCCATAATTATACTCCTGAAGTCAAACTAGACTTCGTTTCTTTTGTGTCATTGTTATTTTTTTTTACTTCATTTTCGTAAGTTGCATCAACAGCCTCATCTTTTAATATTAGAGGTTTTTCTTTTTTAACTACTGGCTTCTTTGAAAATATTTTTTTAATTATTTTAAACATTATGCACCTAATAAATTTTTTTTCTTAATTAGCTCGTCATCATTTAATCCAGATGCACTTGTAAGAATTGTAGATCTTCGACCTTTTCTTTTATTTGCTAATTTTAATTCTTCAGCTTCTCTTGCTTTATCAACTTTTTTTGGAGTTGGTTTTGGTTTTGGTTTAGCAACTGGTTTTGGTTTAGCAACTGGTTTAGCTTTAGGAGGCTCTACTTTCCTCACAATACCTTTGCTAACTGCCTTCTTAATAATTTTTGCTGGTCCACCCATGTTATGATCCTAATAAAGTTTTGTTATCAATGTTTTCTTCATCAATATTAGTAAGACCTTGTGGTCCAGTTAAAATTGTTGACCTTCTGCCTCTTCTTTTTTTCTCAACAGCTTTCATATCTTTTTCAACTTGTTCATCTCTTTCATCATCTTCATAAGAAACTTCTTCTTTTACCTTTACAGGCTCTGGCATGATGATTGGAGGTGGAGCTGGCATTTTTGGTTTAAATATTGATCCCATATTAAATTACCTTATAATTTGTATCGGCTATTGTTTGCCGCTTAGATTGATTAAATTTATTTTCTGTTATGCCAGTTGCCAAAACTCTTAGGCTATCCGACATATGGCTTGACCAGTCATGGACTGGTTTTATTTTGTAAGTTCTTTCTTTGTCAGAAAACTTACGATGGTAATGCCTTAAAGCATTGATTAATTTTTTACAGTTATCGACATCGATTAGACATCTTGGCAGCAACATCTTTACAGCATGGATGCCATCTTCGATTGGTATTCTTGGAGCAACTTTAAAACGCAACCCCATTTGATATGCAACTTCTCTCCTGGTTTTACCAGTTGTAAAATCGTGTTGGTCCAAATCATGTGGTCCATAGTTTTGACCAATGACATAATCTTTTTCTTTTATAACTTGTGCATAGTGAGGCAAAGGCTCATTAGTGTTTTCATAGCAATCAACAATGTGGATCATGTGTCCAATCTGCTGAAAAAATATTAAACTTGTTGCATCGTTGTAACCCAAATCCCAGCTAACATTAACTGGATAGCTTGGATCTATTGGAACTCTTGTGATCTGCTTTTTGTCCTCCAAAGAAGATATAAGATCGCCAAAGATAGAACCTTGAATATTTCCAATAAAGCTGCACTCATATTCTTGGTCGTACTTTTGTTGGCCCATCACAGATAATGCAGCAGCCAACTCATCATCATCAACTATCTTAGTTTGTGATGCTTTTGCAACATGTAAGAACCATTTAGGATCTGATTGTGCTTTTTGATAATAATCATAAAACAGATTGGCCATACCTTTTGGTGTTCCAACCAAAACCATAAAACCTTTTCTATCAGATAGAGCTGGAGTAATTACTTCATTAATCAGCTCTGAATTAATTTGTGCAGTCTCATCAATGATGCAGCCATCTAAATATATTCCTCTTATGCTATCTGGATTTTCAGATGACAACAGAGTTATCCTAGATCCATTTATAAAATCAGCTCTTAGTTCAGTCTGATTATATTTCATACCAGGAATATTTTTTGTAAAATGCACCAGGTAATCGTAAGCTATCTTCTTGGCCTGGCTATAAGTCGGAGCTATATAGGCATACCTTGGTTGATGATTTTTATTAGTCATGCAACACTTAATAAGCTGATTAATACATAAAACAGTTTTGCCAAACCTTCTATGACAACAGAGCAAGCTATATCTAAACTTATCTAGTTGCTCATGAATTAAGGCTTGAGACTTCCTAGGCTTATACGGAATAGTTACTTGCATTAGTGAAATGTTGGAATATCTTTTGTATGCCAGTATTTCATTTTAATTTTACCAAATACAAAGTCAGCAAACTCTAAAATATCTTTTTGCTCTTCAAAGCCATCAAAGGATATGACAAGCTCATTGTTAAATGTTGTAAAGCTATATGCCGATACGTTCTTGTATTTATTCTTAATCTTTTTGTTCATGTGTTTGTGTCTGTGTGTTTTATCGGTATTTAATCGTATAAGAGAGCCGCACAGTTTTTTATGGTGTGGTACTTAATTTAATTTTCTATATTTTCTGCCAGAATATCAACATCCATTGATGGTCAGTCAACAACTCTAGCAAGCCAGGCTTAACTTTTAAAAGATTGGTAGTACCATATAGTGAATTAGATCTTAGCCTAACCTCATGACGCAAGGAGCAACTTTGTTTGTTCTACTAACTACCGACCTCTACATCATTCGGAGTTACATCAACAACATCCTTATCATCAGTAGTCCACTTGATCTCTATGTTTGTTTCTTGCTTGATCTCTTGTCTATCACCATAGACTGAGATTAACTTAGATGCTAACCACTTGGCTAACTGAACCTTCTCTCGAACAACCATGATGTTACGATTGTCAGCATGTTCCAGTTCATCCATTGCTTTTTCAATATAAGATTGAGCACCGATCCGTCTTGCTTCTTGAATACTATTGGCAAACTCTTTGTGTTGAGCAATCCATTTATAAATCTTTGTAAGGCTTGGCATATCCTTATCTCTAGCAATACGAACTAAAGGAGTTCCAAGCATTAAGTCTTGGCAAATACGTTTAGATATTTTCTCTGTTAAGACTAGCTCTTTGGTCATTGTATTTAATTATATTATTGGCAGATCTTGCCTTACCTTCTTTAGTCTTAGGTCCAGTAGAATAACCACCATGTACTCTACATCTTATTCTACCATTCTTCATTAGTATTCCAGGAGCCATACAAGGTCTCTTACCTTGCTTGGTCAATGTTTCACAAGCCAGTTTGAATTTCATTGCTTTGATTAACTGTATGAAGATACTAATTCAATCAGCTTATCATGTACTGTTTTCAATCAGTCCTTCTTATTTTACATCTGTTGGATAACTTTTCAACTATGATGTTTTCCTATGTTGGATTTTTATTTAAAAATATTTGAGGATTAACTAATTAACTAAACTTTTTGATTATTATGTCAATACTACTAGCAATAACTTTATTTGATAGCTTATCCAATACTGTCTCATACATTCGCTTAACAGTAGTTCTATTGATACCAAAATACTTTCCAATAACAGTCCATTTATTTCTGTTGGCTCTCATCCAAAATATCTTACGCATCAATGTTGCATCATCTGTAATATCTGTTTCAATCATCAATAACAAATCTAATGCTGTATCATAGTTTTGCATTTGCTTTGGAGTACCTCTAAGTTTTAATTTTGGCTCAACATGATAACCCCAGTCTCTTTTATCATAATAAGTTTCTAATATTTGATACATGCTAGGACATCTATTATTTGATGGCTTTCTTATAAATTTTTCTGCAATAGCTGCATCATATAAAATATTAACAATGTTAGATCTTACAAATAAGTATCTTTGAAGATCATGCTCTATTTTTGATAACATCTCTTAGGACCCATGGATATAATAATTGACTTGATTTAATTTTATTTAACTCTTCTGTTGGCAAATCTTCTAATTGATCCTGGAGCTCCCAGCGATCTAGACCTGGATATAAATATTCTTTATTTAATTCTTTACGATGTATTTCCTGGAAATGATTATTAAGTGTTGCAAAACCTTTGTTGGAAAACTTTTTAAATCCTATAGTTTCAATAAAATTTTTATGGCTTGGCATATCAAAAGAAATATATTTATCTTGTTTGATACTAATCAATGGATGGTCATCTAATTTAATTTTAGATAAGTTAATTAAAATTTCTTGAACTTCTTTTTTTGTTAATTGAAACAAACCAGCAATATCAACTATTCTAATGAAGGCAGATCTTTTTGTAATATTATAGTTTGAGCAAAGATAATGATAAATTCTAAATTCCTGGTCCGATAGAGCTGCTGTTAATATTTTAGGATCCGTTAAGTAAAACTTTGATGTAGTCATGCTGCCTCCTGAAGTTAATGTTGTATTCGTTATTTTCAGTTACTCGTTTCAATAAATAATTTTTTGCTTTGCAATCTGGTATATGTTTGACCACTTTATATTCTAGGTACTGGAGCATCTGATCTGTTGTTAATCGCTGTCTCTGTCCATCTGTGAGCTGATTTTTGATATGAAATTCAGTGATTTCTCTGTTTTTAGTGTTTTCGTCTACTGTGTACCAGATTGTAAAAAAAGGAATATTGGCCGACCTGGCTATAAATTTATAAGGCCGATACAGCCAATGCGATTTAGATTTAAACTGATTATCTTTATTATAAATGTGATCCGCTATCATTAATGGATGAGCACATGCTGGACAAATAGATAGTTGGTCAAGATCTGTATAAGCAATGCCATTGTGAGCTTGTCTATGCCAGTAAGAAAACGGAGTAACTAATTGATTAAAAAATTGATCTCTTGGCATATATTGAGATCTAATTTCCTCAGATAACTTGTCAAATAAAAAAATATAACATTAAAAATTACCCATTTTAGGTTTATTTAGAGTAAATATTGTTTTCACTACAACTTTTGATAATGCGTAAAGTTTGCGTCTATTATAAAATCCTATTGTTATATAATTACAAATAATTATTAATTTATTTGTTATGAAAATAGATCAAAAAAAAAGAACTAAATTTTTAATATCACAAACAAAAAAAATGTTCTCTGCAATTAATATTGATATTGATTTTGATATTGGAAAAGAAATGCTTCAAGTTTTTTCAAGAGACAATATATTAAATTTAAGACTATCAAATAATTGTTCACAATTAGGTTACTTCTCCATAGATATGAACAGATGGAAAATATTAAATTTAATGATCAATAAAAATGCTAAAGGTGAAACATTTTACAAATATAAAATCATTAAATATCTAAAAATAAGTTCAAGAACTTTTGATCAAATTATAAAAGATGCTGTTGATGCTGGATTTTTTATTTACGCAGATCCAATTAAAAAAAAAAAAATAAATAAAAATGTGAAAAATCTTAGACCATCTGAAAAATTAGTTATTGAATTTACGAGGTACAATGTACTTAGATATAAAAGAGCATTAAAAACTTTTGCAAGGTATGGCATTAAATAAAAACGAATTTTTAAAACCAGTTGAAGTGCAGCATGAGTACGGATTAAAAGTAAGGATGTTATCTTATTTTAGAGAGTGCAGTATGGATGAAGGAGTTTTAAGAGGACCAAACTTTTTAAAAGACGGAGAAGTTGTTTTATATAAAAGAGAATGGATTGAGAATTATATTCATTCTAAACAACCTTTTGCACCAGTACAAACTGAACAATCTGAACAAAAACAAACAAAGACAGCAACTATACATAAGTTGCAAAAATAACAAATCATAACAAAGCTACATCGTAATTACATTTAATAGGAATAAATCTTATTTTATGAAACTTAATGATAAAATTAAGACAAACGAATTACCAGATGCTTTAGCTGAAGCATTAAATAAGACACTTCCTCTTTTTGCAAAAAAATTAAAAATTAATCATGGATCACCAACTCAATTTGCTATTCCTGATGCAGCTTGGCTTTTTAAATATGTTGTTATGGACCAAGAAATGCGAAGAGAATTACTTCCAAGCAATGCAGCTATGGAAGCTGGAAAGAGAGTAGGTGGTGTATTACAAAAAATTTATGCAGATACAATTTATGATACTCATCCATTAACAAAAAAAATTGCACCTAGAGATAATAAAAAAGTATCTATAGAAGTTGCTCTCCAGGAGGAGTTAGAGTTATTTAAAGAGTATGAAGCAACAGATGAAAAAGATAGCGATAAAAAAATAAAATATTTAGAAGAAATCCCAGAAGTAATTACTCATGCAAATTCTGGTTTAAAAGAGTTAGGTGTAACAAGTCCTTGTACTTGCGAAAGACAAATATCATTAGATCAGTTGGAAGGTTTTAGCTCTCCGTTGTTACCAGTCGTTGGTCGTATTGATTTTGATTTCGTTCAATCTGGATCTGATGTCCTTGCATTACCAGAAAAAGTGGTTGAACTAAAAACGAAATGGTCTCGTTTAGGTAAAGTTAAAAAGGATGGTACTAGAAGTTTCTTACTAACACCAGTACCAGTTATGCCTAGCTTTAATCATGTTGTCCAGGTTGCGTGTTATGCAGCTCATTTTAATTTTAAAGTTCCAGCATATTTACTTTATGCAACTAAAGAAGGTTATGTAATTTTTGATAGCAACAACTCTCATCATCTTACAGTTGAAGGAATGAAAAAAAATTTACAAATTTTATTTAATACTTTTAGAAGAAGAGAAAAAATACTTAGTCTGTTTGAACATTTAACTAGAGAAGAAATTATTGAAGAAGCTGCTGCAATGATGGATATGAATTTGGATCATCCGTTTGCTTGGAATGGCATGCCAGCTGAATTATTAAATGAAGCAAAGGCATTGTGGAAACTATGAGAAAACAAACATCTGATTATATCCAATACAGATTGGACCAGAGGCAAAGACAATTAAAAATTAAATTAATTAAAATATTAACAATTACAATAATAGGAGCAATAGCCTTATGGCTGATACAGATAAGCTAGTTCAAGCAGTAAATGAATTTAAAAAAAATTTAAACGGAAAAACTATTCCAATTCATGGAAAAGAATATGCAACTGTTGCATTAAGAGTAGCTATAGCAAGAAGAGTTCTTGGAACTGATTTAGATATAGTTACAAAAATTGTAAGCATAGACAAAGAAACTGTCGTCATGCAAGCAGATATATTTATTAATGACAAACATATTGCGACTGGCCATGCAGAGGAAAAAAGAGCTGCATCAAGAATTAATCAAACATCAGCTTTAGAAAATGCGGAAACGAGCTGTGTAGGTCGTGCCTTGGCATTCTGTTCATTTATTTCAGATGGAATAGCAAGTGCTGAAGAAGTTTCAGCTGCAATCGTGCAGCAAGACAAAAAGATCCAGGAAGCCTTAAAAGAATTAGAGGCTGCGTCTCACAAAGGATCTTACACCGAATGGCTAACTAAACACAAAGTAATGATTGAAGGATTAAAGACAAATAATCCTCCAGCTTATGCACAATTACTTGAAGGTTTTAAAGCCGCAAAAAATAATCTGAAAACCAAAGGAGCAATTTAATATGTCAGATTTTGATTTAAACACAGCAGATGCTGCACCAAAAAAAGAAAGACCAGATCTTGGAGCTGCTTTTATAGCAACTAACAAACAATCTCCAAGTTCTTACGATATGTCTGGAACAATAGTTATAGATGGAGTTAAACATAAGTTCGGAGCCTACCAGCAGAAAGCAAGTGGTAAAGGTAAGATGGCTGCTGGAACAGTTTTTTATACTTTTTACAGAGTAGAGAAAGCAGATGATCCAACTTCATTTAACCCAGCTGAACTAGAGGCATAAAAGTGAATCCAGATAAATTTAAAAGTGTAGCGATAAACATCAAGACTTATCAAATGCTTGAAACACTTTCTCAGAAAAAATTTGAGATGCCAATTAGCATGTCAAAGACTGTAGAGTTTTTTATCCAAAAGGCTCATACAGATTTCAAAGGTAAGGATGACAAGAAAAAATCTTAACAGGAGGCTAGATGAGTTAGAGAAATCCAGGCAAGAGGATTATGGATCATTCAATGGCAATATGAAAAAAATTGCTGATGCTTGGTCCATAATTTTAGAACCATATCTAAAAACCAACTTGCCAGGATTTTTAGTTCCGTTGATGTACGCACAAGCAAAATTAATTAGAGCAACCAATAAGTTTAAAGAAGATACTTACGATGATGCTCTAGCTTACTTAGTTCAAGCACATGACATGCACAAAGAAAAATCACAAGAGATTAATACCGATGAGTTACTTGGAGTGGAAACTAAACCAGGAAATGGCTTATCGAAACACTATTGATAACGATGATAAATTTAAAATTGAATATAAGGAGTATTTAAAAAATGAGCTCAGAAAAAAGAAACCAGAATAATATTGTAAATTTTCCAGGAACAGTCAACACAGCTGTTGATGAACAGCATAAAGAAATTGTTAAAGTGTTAGTTAATATTCAAACAAAGATGTCTGATGATAACACCTGGCATAATGCAATTTTAACAATTCCAGAAATAAAAATTTTAGCAAACTATGGAGAGGCTATGGAATTAAAACCTCTTATATCATCCAGATTAAATTCTGTTTTAGCATCAACTTTAATACGAAGAACAATACTTGAGGATCTGATATGAATAGAAAAAAAAGAGAAAGCTATCTATCAATGAGTAAAGATACTTTTTTAAATGAGGCTACTGGTCCTTATCTAAGATTAGATAGTACAGCTTGGTATTTAAAAAAATTTAAAAATAAAAAAGTTGGATTTTTTTTGAATATGAGTAGCAAATATCAACAGATGCCTAATACTTGTTTTGAGGCTACCGCTGCTAAAATACCAGATCTTAATATTCCAGCAGTTCAAGAACAAATCAAAAAATTTATGGAGAAAAATAATGAAAGCAATTAAAGACGCAGAATACATAGCATTTGCTCACATGCTTGGAGGTAATATTAGATTTTGCAGATTAAGAAATTTTAAACCGCAAAAATCTTTAGCTTTTGCAATAGGTGTTACACACCAAAACGTACAAAAATATGAAAGTGGAGACATTATTCCAACAGCATTTAGATTAAAAAAGATTGCTGATTTTTATGGAGTAAAGACAGATGATTTAGTCAGTCCAACATTTATACATGAACAAACAAAAACGAATGAACTGCTTGATAGGAGTATTCATGGCGATAGTTAAAACAACAACAGGAGAGGCAAGCTTTGTTTTAGAAGAAACATTTGAATCTAAGGAAAAAGCAACTGAAGGAACTGAGCCTGTCACCCAGGAGGTTAAACAATTAGAAATAAAAATTGATAACACTAAATGGAGAAATAATGAATAAAATTCCTTATGATTTACCTATTGATAGTAAAGTTCAAAGATTAAAAAGAAGATACCAAGGATTAAGCAGAGTAGCGGCAGCTATTAATGATCTTTATATATATGGAGTATATCCATCTAATTTTCCAAATCTTACAACAGTTCTTGAGCAAGCAAAGGATCATTGTAAAAAAATAATTAAAGAGACAAAACAGGAAATCGCTTTTGTTGAAAATCCTAATGGAATGTATGATTTAGTGATGGATGAAGTTTTAGAAGATGCAGATAAAGAAACTCCACATAGAATTAATTATCCAAAAGATGAGCCAGATGAATAAAATTTTAGAAAAAGTAATATTAGATAAGGATCATCAGTCTATAATTAAAAAAATGGATGATACAATAAAAGCTAAAGATAAAGAAATTTTGGAAATGAAAAATATAGAAACGCAGCATCAAAGAATGAATGGATTGCTGCATGAAGAAATTGCTAAATTAAATAAAGAGATATTTAAGTTAAAAAAAGAAAATGCTATATTTAAAGAAAACCTTCAAGCAGAGCTGCTAAGAGTAAAAAAATAAGGCTCTGAGAGCCACAGAGACTGCGTTTAAGCAGCCTCCATGACCTAGACTTCATACTATTTTTTTGTAATTACTTGAGAAATCAAGTTTGTGTTTAATGCCTTGCCAGTTGCTTTAGCAAGTTTGTCTTGGTCTGATTTTGAAATACCAACTAATTTATTTCCATAAATTTCAGCAGTAGTTTCATATTTTAAATGACCAGCTCTAGCCTTAACTTGATTAGGATCCAAATTATACTTCTGCATATTGCTAATTAAAGTTGAGCAAAGTTTATGTCTAAAAGTTTTAGTTGGAGATCCTTTTAGTGATGAAGATAATATTTTAACATGACCATCTCTTCTGCAAACTATCTCAGCCAATCCATGTTCAGCATAATTTTTCCAGATCTGAGCATTAATATATTTATAAGATAATGGTCCATCACCTCTAAGGCCAGGTAAAACCCAATTAGAATATTTATGATTTTTATCTAAGTATTCAAACCACATCTCAAAAAATCTAACAGCATCATCATCAAGAGGTATGTCTCTTTTGCTGCCTCTGTTTTTAGTTCGGTTTAAATAACCACCTTCTGCTTGAATATAAACACCTTGAATTTTAAGAATTTTATTATTCAGATCTACATTAGATCTTTTAATAGCAGCTAATTCAGATGCTCTTAAACCAAAGATAAACAATAAACATAATATGGCAAATCTATTAGCAGCATTTATATCATTCCACATTTGCTCATAATTAGTATTAATCATGACCATACATAAATTGTCATCCAAAATTTTAGTTTCTTTACGAAACAATAAATCATCATCTTTTGGAATTACATAAGGATAATCATAGATCTTAAATGTTTCCATATCTCGACAAACATCCCAGCCATACATATTAGCTTTACGAATAAAATGTCTAATATCCTTAACTGAATTTCTTAAAGTTTTAAAAGGAACTCCATCATCAAATGCAGCTTTTAAAAACTGTTCCATTTGCTGTAACTTAAATTCAGTCAGCAAAAGTGTTGGAGAGATATATTTAGATATTCTTAGATCGAACTCTCTTTGATACCTGGATAAAGAAGTTTGATTAATTCTATTTTTAGAATTTTTTAGATCTAATTTAGCTTGAGCAAATTTTTGAAAAGCATCATGAAAAGTTACTCCGCCTGGATCTTTTTTAATTGGAGTTGCAGATCCAGAAAGCTCAAGATTAAACATGGCTTGCTCTGCATCTGATTTTAGTTTGAATGGAGCTCCATCTACACTAATCGTTTTTCTTGTTTCGATTGATTGAATGATCCATTTATTGTTCTTAGGTGTTACTCTGTAGTTTTTTGTTTTTGTCATTGATATTCAATAACTTCATGAGATAACTTTCCAAGAATAATTTGCTCTAATATAACTAGCTGTAAGTGTTTCACTATTTGGTGTTAGTGAATAGAAGTGAAAGTTTTTTAGGAACAAACTATTTTCCGATACAATCTTGGAAAATAATAACATTTAGTTAACCTTTCTTTAGTTGTTAATTTAACAACTGGAAGGTGTTTCTAAGTTATTGATTAACAGTCAACTGCTCTACCAACTGAGCTACCGAGGAATGTTTAAAGAAACAATGTTTTATTAAACAATCGGATGACTGTCAAAATAAATTTAGCGAAAAATAATTCACTAATTTATAAAAACACAAACCAGTCAACTACTCTTATATCAAAGTTAGGATAATCTTATATAGTTAATTCACTAAATAAAGACTCACTTTTTTTTCTTTTTTTTAGCATAAGCTTTGGCTTTTTTCTTTCCAGCCTTCGTGTATGCAAACTTTTTACCTTTTACCATTGGCATAGTTTTTCTCCTTTGTATGTTTAGCCTGGCAATCCTTTTCTGGTGGATAGCCTGGAGTTTGTATTCTGCAAAATCTTAATCCTTTTTCATTGCAAATAAAATTTTCAGTTTCAGTTTTGCAATAATCACACTTAACAGCTATGACTAGCTTTTTACCTCTTTGCATTAATAATGTGTTTGATTTAATTATCTATTAATTAAAGTATCGATGTAAGAATATATCCGAGACATATCTTTATTAAGATTAAGCAACTCTTCCTGGATATGAGCTAAAGAAACTTGAAGCTCAATTATAGAAATGCAAATCCAACCACTAATTCCAGTTAAAATAAAACCAAGTATAGGAATTATATAATCGTTATTTTTTTTCATTTTTTTTATTTTTACAATTAGGAAAATCAAAAGTCATAACCTCATCTACCTTTGCAAAAGCATCATCAATAAAGCCTAAAAATTTGTATATGAATTTGTCAATCACTTGCCACCGCCTTTATATCTTGTGTTCTTTTGTTGTAATTTTTCTGATTTAGATTTTGATTTCTTATGTTTTCCTGGTCCTCTTTTTCTAGGCTTATCTCTAACGATAAAATCCTTAAACTTACGAGCCATTATTTCTTAAATATATTTGAAACTTTTATGCCAAAAGAAGCTGCTACGATGGCTCCAAAAATATAAAATATTTCAGATGGCATTGCTGAGAGAACTTTAGCCCAGTTCATAAATCTTTCTGTTTCGCCTATTAATGGCAAACTTAAAATTACTAAAAACCAAATTAAAATTATTTCATCTTTAAAACTTCCGCCAGATTGTTTAATTTTTTCAATTTGAATTTCTTTTTGACACTCAATTTCTGCATTCCTTGCAACTTCTTTTTTTTTAATATGATGCTTTAATGCACCGATAGAATTTTCAATTAATGTTTTTCCAAGTAAATTAAACAGCATTAGTATAACCAGCAGTTAGGTCTATTTGATACTTCATCTGAAGTAAGTATATCGATATGAATAAAAGTCTTTGCAATACCAAGACCAGTTACTTTATTAGCAAAGTAATCAATTAATTTTTTACGATGTTGAGAGTTTGATACATGTAGGTCAACCGATTTTGATGTTGTATGAGGTCCGTTTTCGCCAGTTGATGAAACTGCTGCATTGTGGCCTGGACATCTGTAAGCTGATGTTATTTGTAATGGTCCCAATACATCTCTTGCACTTTGCAAAAGGTCTAACAATTTAGAATAAATTGAAACATGACCACATCCACATTGACATCTAAATTCATCAAGGCTAAAGTTTTTCCACTTTTGATCCCAGTCTGATTGTTCTCTTATGTAAGTTGACATATATATTTTTAACTCCTAATTTTTTTTGAATTTCTGATTGTTGTCTTTTTTTGTGTCTGCTGGTCCTATCGGATTTCGCATCATAAAAAGTAACTTCGCCAGTTTCTTTATTGACAGTAATAATGTCTATTGGTCCTTGACCTTGTAAGTTTTCAAAAACTAAATGGTCATCATCCAACAGTTTCAGTATTGCCTCTAAATGAGCAGCAATACCTTTGTTGTAAAATTTCACTTATAATTAAAAAATCCTATTGCGGCAGCAGCTATAGATCCTAGAAATACTAGAACGCTTATAACTCCTTTGCCTTTTGAAACACTATCGGAAAGTGTATCTACTTTTTTTTCTAATCTTTGGATTGATATTAATAAATTATTCATCCGTTCAGAGCAGATCTTCTCATGTGAAGATAGTCTTATGCCTACACTTTGTTGAGCAAGTGATGTAACGGATTTCTTTTTAGGCATTATAGAACTATCGTATTAGCTTCTTCTTCAGTAAGCGGTTGACCAGCTATTAGTTTAGCTTTTGCACTAGCTATTAAATTTTCTCTAGCAGTAGCTTCTTCTTCAGCAGTAGGAAACTCTGCCATCTTAGCTTCTATGTCAGCTTTAGAAATAGGTGTTGTTCCTTCATGCCAAACTATTTCTCCATTAGCTTTTATAGTTACCTTTGCGTCTGGATTTATTTTTAATATTGCTTCAATCATTATTGTTCTACCTCTGTAACTGTTAAAGAATAACTTCCCCCATTATGAACTAAACTTGCATTAGCCGCACTACCTGCTCTAAAAAATACTTCATAAGTAATTGTATCGGTGCTTGTTGTTGTGTAACTGACAGCACCTCCTAAACTTGAATAAGTATTAGTACTAGTATTATAGCCTAATTCATATGCACCACCCCCAGCATCAATCATAGAACCAGAACCTATTTTTCTATAAAATTTTGCTCTTAAATTTGATGATGAGGCATGGCTAGATATTGAAGATATAAAGTCTACAAAAATTAAATTCCCAGATTTGGTTGGTGTTAATAATGCTTGAATACCACTTGCCACATAAGCTTGTGATGATGTGCTTATACTGCTTGTTATACTAGCAAAAGTTCTAACTTTTTGTAAAACCTTACCTTTACCAGAGTTCACTCCTAATTTTATGATAGACATATTATAACCCCATACTCTTTAGTTCTTCATCATCTAAACCTAAGTCTTTTAGCTTTTGTCTAGCTGATGCTTTTTTGTTAATTGCTGTTTGTTCAGCGTCTTT
>Ga0209535_1001245_pt1 | contig 17478 bp, 22 predicted proteins | sample LinPmetageLP28_FD_184041 | JGI IMG/M metagenome (GOLD analysis project Ga0209535, IMG submission 184041) | Marine viral communities from the Pacific Ocean - LP-28 (SPAdes) (version 2) | ecosystem: Environmental > Aquatic > Marine > Oceanic | place: Pacific Ocean | collected 2009-08-22 | reverse complement strand
ACTATAGCACATCAAAATGGGCAAGGAAAGAAACTGCACTTACAGAAGCAGAAGCCACTGCTATTGACTCACAAGGTTTATATAATTTAGGTGACTTCCTACCTAAAAAGCCAGGTGAAGAAGAACTTAAGGTGATGAAAGAGATGTTCGAGGCATCAGTAGATGGTCAGGCATATGATATTGATCGTTGGGGATCATACTTTCGTCCAGCAGGTATGCAAAAGCCTGAAGGAACGGCACCAGCTCCAGTAATGGCGGCGGCCGCATCAGCAACAGCAACACCTGTACAAGTTAGTGCTCCGGCACCAACTCCGGTAGCAGAAACAGCTCCTGCTCCGGTTGCTACACCTGAAGAGATGGGTGCAACTCCAACTGCACCAGTCCAAGCACCGGCTTCCCCAGCTGGTAGTGGACAGAAGGCCGAAGATATACTTGCTATGATTCGTAGCAGACAGTCTTCATCCTAACGGCAATGGAGGGCAAGGTTTTTCCTTTCTCCTTGCCCTCATTCTTTTTTTATTGTATAATATATTTTTTATAAGGGACCTAAATAATGGCAAAACCATTTGACGTGAGCAAATTCCGCAAGGACATTACTAAAAGCATTGACGGATTGTCAATTGGCTTCAACGATCCAACAGACTGGATTTCAACAGGCAACTATGCACTAAACTACTTGATAAGCGGTGACTTTCACAAAGGTTGTCCTCTAGGTAAAGTTACAGTGTTTGCTGGTGAATCAGGAGCAGGTAAAAGTTATTTTGCCGCAGGTAACATTGTTAAACATGCACAAGAGCAAGGCATATTTGTTGTGCTAATTGACACAGAAAATGCACTAGATGAGTCATGGTTACATGCACTTGGTGTTGATACCGACGAAAGCAAGTTACTAAAACTAGCAATGTCAATGATTGATGATGTTGCAAAGACCGTAAGCACATTTATGAAAGACTACAAAGCATTACCAGATGGAGAACGTCCTAAGGTATTGTTTGTAATTGATAGTTTAGGCATGATGCTAACACCAACTGATGTTAACCAGTTTGAATCTGGAGACATGAAAGGTGACTTGGGTAGAAAGCCAAAGGCACTAACTGCACTTGTCCGTAATACGGTTAACATGTTTGGTAGTTACAATGTTGGTATGGTGTGTACTAACCACACTTATGCATCGCAAGATATGTTTGATCCAGATGATAAGATATCAGGTGGACAAGGATTTATCTATGCATCAAGTATTGTTGTTGCTATGCGTAAACTTAAACTTAAAGAAGATGAAGATGGTAACAAGATATCACAAGTAAAAGGTATTCGTGCCGCTTGTAAAGTTATGAAAACTAGATATGCAAAGCCGTTTGAAAGTGTACAAGTTAAGATACCATATGAAACAGGCATGAATCCTTACAGTGGACTTGTTGACTTAGCAGAAGCGAGTGGATTGTTAACCAAGCAAGGAAACAGGCTACGTTTTATGACTAGTGATAAACAAGAGATACTACAGTTTCGTAAGGCATGGGAACGCAACGAAGATGGTTGTTTAGACAAGGTTATGGCAGATTTTAATATTATTGAAGAAGTGCTAAGTACTCCAGAAGCTGAAGAGGTAATTGAGGTTGCCGCTCCTGCTGAAGAAGAAACATTTAACGAGGAGAACGTATAGTGTCATTAGACTTAGCCGCACTAGTATGGAAAGAAACAAGACAGTTTATGCACGACACAGGCGATGTGAGAGAAGCCGCAAATCATGTTGTCGAAGCATTAATTGGACACCATAGTGCAGAAGAAATTAGAGATGCTTTTAAATTTGATGGAGCAATCAAATTAGCAGTAGGCGATTATCTCGGAGTACATGAAGAAGATGATCTAGAAGAAGATGAAAGAGATGAGCTACTTGATCAATATGACGAAGACGGTGAATTTAACTACGACGAGTACTAGTATATGTGGTATAGCAAAGTAACCAATAATCTTGCAGAGATTCCTGGATTTATTACTCATTATGAACATGAGTTAGAAATAGCCAAGAGTGAATGCAGGGTTGGCGGTATTGTTGAAAAAAACATAAAAGCATTACCAGGACTTACAGAGCACCGCTTTAATCAATTGCAAGAAATTGAAGCAGTACTTAACTTCCTAAACATAAAGTTACGTAAAATAAGACGTAAACATTTTCAAAAGTACTTAGAAGGTTATGCTCGTGCTTTGTCAAGTCGTGACGCAGAGAAATATGTCGATGGCGAAGACGAAGTTATCGACTTTGAAACACTGATAAACGAAGTTGCACTCTTACGAAACAAATATTTAGGCATAATGAAAGGCTTAGATACTAAACAGTGGCAGTTAGGACACATAGTAAGATTGCGTACTGCCGGAATGGAAGATGTGTCGGTATGACACCTGTGCGTTTACGAATTACAGACAACATTATTTGGTATGATATTTGGAAAGAAATTGATACCAAAGACATACGCAGTGACGCACTTGAGTCGTACCTTATTCATGATTTACAACAAGTTGGTTTGGATTCAACACAAGTAAAATCATATTCGTGGATTATTAACAGTGGTTGGGAAGGCTATGACAGAAATGACATAGAACATTTTCGAAAACTATTGTTAGGGTATGGCTTGTCAGAAAAAAACTTTGGAGCAATATTTATTGGATACGAGAATACTGCTACATTACCTTATCCAGCACAATGTTTTACAGATAGAATGATTTATGAAGGTAGCTGGTATCAAGGATTAGAAAAGCAAGATATTAACTGGGCTGATCTCCCAATGACATCTTGGTTTACTGTACTAATGCGTAGGGCAAGTGTAAGCCGTTGTCATTTAGCTAGTCGTTTACTACAACATTTTGATCCACATAATATGATAATGACGCTCGGCACAACAGGATGGACAGATGATCCGCTATACCTGAAGGAAATTATTGAATACCCTATTGTTGTTGATGAGAAAGATACACCTTACCCAACAAATTTAATTCACAATCATCAATTGTTTTATCAAGCACCAGTGCAATTAGTAGTGGAGAGTAGCAGCGAAACTGATGAAAATGTTTGGCGTAGTATTTTTGTAACAGAAAAAACGTACAAAGCACTAGCATGGCACCAGTTTCCGTTATGGTATGCAGTACCAGGAATGGTTACTAAGATTAGAGAACAAGGATTTGATGTCTTTGATGATTTAATCAACCACAGTTATGATAATGAGCACAACGCCTGGGTAAGAATGATCGCAGTAGTTAAAGAAATGCAGAATGTTATAAGCAAAGGTGGTAGAAGTTTGCGTAAAGAACACTGGCGAAGATTAGAAAGTAATGCCGCACTAGTTAAAAAGATACATACAAATGCCCACAAAGAGCATAAAAAACAGACAAACAGGTTAATCAATGAACTTCAGTAGTTTTACTAGCCAGCCTCTTGCACATGAACATAGTGCAGTACTTTTGAATGAACTATACGAGCATAACGAGTTTATGGAAAGTATTAGTAATATGGTGCATATAGGATGTCAAGATGAAGCATTTGATCTACAGTGGTGGGCAAATGCTGTTGTAAATGACGATACAAATACACCATTGGACATAAAATGTATTGGCGTAAATCAAATTCCAGGTATAAATGTTAAACACAAAAATATTTCTTTTCAACGTCAAGAGATACAAGAATTTAAAAAAAACAAAAAACTTTTTGATGTATTGTGGTGTTACGATATTTTACAGTTTTTAATCAATCCGTATCAAGCATTAGAAAACTGGTGGCATGTTGCTCAAAAAGATGCAATGCTGGTAATAGCAGTGCCTCAAACTACAAATGTTGAATTTAATTCACTTGAATACAACGCAAAGATGAATCAAAAACACCATTTTACTATGCCGATGTTGTTATATATGTTAGCAGTAAACGGTTGGGATTGTGCTAGTGGTTTCTTTAAAAAAGGAATTAATGATCCATGGATTTACGCAATTGTATATAAAAGTGACATATCACCAATGAATCCTGCCGATACAAATTTGTACACACTTATCGAAGATACTAATTTATTACCAGAAAGTGCAATAAAAAGTATTACCAAATATGGCATGCTTAGACAAAAGGACCTTTTTCTACCATGGTTAGACAAAAGCAACATGTTGATGGAACAACAATGATAACAAAAAATGGAAATTGGTGGACACCAAGTTCTCTAAGCGGTGGACGTCCTGGTGACTATATGCGTGATGATAGTTTTCCTTGTGAGCGTCCAATTAGTATTGCAACAGAGTTATGCTCGCACCGTAGAAATGCAATTGACGTTGGTATGTGGATAGGAGATAGCACAGTTCATATGGCATCCTTGTTTGATCGAGTAATTGGTTTTGAGCCACATCCAATGGCTTATGTTTGTTGTGAGAAAAATTTAAAAGCACGTGATATAGAAAATACAGAATTGTATAACATCGCACTGAGTAATGTAAATGAAACAAAAATGTTGCTTAATGGCAAAACAACATTCTCAGGTTGGGTAACTGACAAGAAAGAATTACCAAAAGACATATACGTGCATAGCCAAACCAAAGTACAGTGTTTGTATCTTGACAGTTATCACTTTGAAGATATAGATTTTATTAAGATTGATTGCGACAGTCATGAAGGATATGTACTTCAAGGAGCAGAACAGTTTTTTAAAAATAATTCGCCTGTTGTTCTACTAGAAGCAAAGGTAAGAATACACAAAGACAGACAACCTGAAGACATGCCAGACCCTTTTGCACTACTTAGAAGTTATGGTTATGTCTTACACAGTCGAGTTGATAAAGCAGACTTTCTTTATGTAAGGAGAGAAGATGCAGAATAGTCCAGAATATACAAAAGAATTAGAAAGACTACACTCACGTAAGAGTTTTGGTACTGCAACTGGAGCGCCAAAGATACTAACAGACTTTCTAACCAATCACACAGTTACAAGCATACTAGATTTTGGTTGCGGCAAAGGCACACCGTTAGAAAGTTTGAGGTCTGAGTGGATGAATATATACAGTTACGATCCTATAACACATCCAATTGAACTACCAGAACAGGTTGATCTGGTATACAGTCGCGACGTGCTTGAACACATTGAGCCAGAACAAATTGATACAGTATTAGAAAATTTATTTACAATTGGTACAAAGTATCAACATCATTTTATTGCATGTCATCCTTCAAAAAAAGGATTAAGTGATGGGCGTAATGCTCATCTCATAGTAGAGAAACCACAATGGTGGAAAGATAAGATTGAACAGATACCTGGTTGGAAAATTATATTTGAAAATATTCAAGGTCCAAAAACAAAAGTATTAAGACATCTTACAATAGAAATTGTCAAGTACACAGTGATACTGGAGAAGACACAATGATAGAGGATTTTGATTATAACAATACAAACTATCCAACCGCAAAAGTAGCAGACGTGTTTCCATTTGAACTTAGTGAAAACCTAGGACATACTTGGATATTTGATGTTGATGGTACAATATTTGAAGTCAATCAACCACCGTACGAAAATGATAAACTACTACCTGGTGTAAAAGAAATGTGGGCACAGATACCCAAACAAGATTTAATTATAATAATGACTGCACGTCCTTGGTACATTAAGCAACATACACTAGACATAATTGAAAGTCACGGATTGCGTTATGACATGAGTATATTTGGAATACATCACGGTGAACGTATTGTTGTTAACGACAACAAACCAGGCGGGTTGAAAACTGCTATAGCCTGGAATGTAAAAAGAAACAAGGGTTACAATTAAGTAGGTATATAATGATAGACACTGAAATGACAAGAACACAAGTACAGAAAATGGAACGTATTTTTATACTTGAAGATGAAATTAAGTTTGCACAAAGTTGTTTACGCCCAACTGCAACTGGACATATACACACTGCTATAAGTTGGATGAAAATGCGTAGAGAAGAACTTACAAAAGAGGTACAAGATGGCAGAAACCATAGTCAATAATTCCGGTGAAGAAGTAGAAAAGTATAACGATGCTCACGGAGAAACACTACCAAAAACTATAGTGCTTGTCACTGGGGGTTTTGATCCATTGCACAGTGGACACATTGCTTATCTACAAGCTGCAAAAGCAATGGGTGACCATTTGGCAGTTGGTATAAACAGTGATGCATGGCTGAAACGTAAAAAAGGCAGGCATTTCATGCCACTTGAGGAGCGTGGAGCAATTATAAGTCAACTCCTTATGGTTGATCAATGTGTGGGATTTGAAGATGACTACGATGAGGACGACAGTGCATTAAGATTTATCACGGATATGCGTGAATACAATCCAGATGCAAAAATAATCTTTGCCAATGGCGGAGATAGGAAAGCAGGAACAACACCAGAAGAAAAAGCAGGACTTGAAAAGGTTACATTTGCATTTGGTATCGGCGGCGAAGATAAGAAAAATTCAAGTAGTTGGATATTAAAAGATTGGGAAGCTCCTAAGGTAGTCCGTTCCTGGGGCCATTATAGAGAGCTATACAAAGGTACAGGGTTTGCAGTAAAAGAACTAGTTATAAATCCTAATAGTTCACTTAGTATGCAAAGGCATAAGCACCGTAGTGAAACATGGAATCTTGTAAGTGGCAACGCACATATCTTAACAAGTCAAAGAGCCATTCCTGATGATCCACAAGTACGTCATTTAACGCCAGCAAATCCAATTGACATACCAGACAATGTGTGGCATAAAGCAGTCAACAACACAGACGAACCAGCTCATATTATTGAAGTATGGAAAGGCGAGAATTTAACTGAAGAAGACATAGAAAGATTAGATTAAATGTTAACAGTCTACATTGGTTGGGATAGCAGAGAACCTATAGCCGCAGAAGTTTGCCGTCATAGTATACTTCAACATGCCAGTATACCTGTGAACATCGTAATGCTGAAGCAACAAGAACTAAGAGATAAAAACTATTATTGGCGTGATATTGACAAGTTAGCAAGTACAGAGTTTACCTTTACACGTTTCTTAGTTCCAGCTCTAAATGATTATCAAGGTATTGCTGTTTTTATGGATAGTGATATGGTACTACTCACAGACATTGCCGAATTAATTGATGAAGTAGATCCAAAAAAAGCAATAAGTTGTGTACAACATGATTACACACCCCCACCAGGAATGAAGATGGATGGACAACAACAACTTGCATATCCACGTAAGAACTGGAGTAGTATGGTTGTATGGAATTGTGCCCATCCAGATAACAAAAAAGTGACACTTGATCTAGTAAACGATCCAGAAGTTACTGGTGCTTATCTACATAGGTTTAGTTGGTTAAAAGATAAAGACATTGGCTTGCTTGGCCCACAATGGAATTGGCTAGTAGGATGGTACATAGAAGGAAGAGATGGTTTTCCTAGTTTGTTACACTATACAGAAGGTGGTCCGTGGTTTCCTAATCATCAAAATTGTTTATATGCTGATGTTTGGAATCGATATTATGACGGTTACATAGTTAGCAAAAACGATGCCAAAGTAGTAACAATACAAGATTTGACAATACCAGAACATCTACGCAGTTTATTAACTGATGTTATGAAATCAGCACAAGATCCTTTTACTATCTATAGCAGTAGGATATTCCAAAATTGTATACATAAGTTGACTAAAGAAATTCAAAATTACAAAGTTGTGGGAATAATTGATGCTGGCGGCGAAGGAGAGCTTAAAGGAGGCAAAGAATTGAAAATGGATGCTATACTCGAAAACTTTTTATCTGGAAGTCACGGGGTGTTTGCTGGTAGCAAAAATTTACTTGATTTGGATGTGAGTATTCCAATTGCGATTCGAGGCATTGCAAAGAAAAAAGTTATGCACAAAGCATTGGAGATTGGAAGAGATTTTTATTATATTGATACTGGTTACTTTGGAAATGCGAAAACAAAGAGATACCATAGAATTAGTAAAAACTCATTGCAATTTAATTTACCAATTAGACATGACTGTCCAGATGATAGGTTTATAAAAACAGGAGTAACTATTAAACGTAAAACTCCTGGAAAAAATATATTACTTTGTCCACCAAGTCAAAAAGCTCTTACATATTGGGCAGTTGATTTAAAAGAATGGATTGAAAGCACCACACAAGAAATTGCAAAACACACTGACAGACCAATTATAATACGTGAAAAACAAAACCGTCACATACGAACCAACGATGACACCATGGAAATGGCTCTTAGTCGAGATATTCATTGTATGGTAACATATAACAGCATCGCTGCCGTTGAATCTCTAATACTTGGCAAGCCAGTTTTTACTATGGGTCCAAATGCGGCAGAACCGTTAGCAAATACAGATTTGGCTCGAATTGAAAATCCATTGATACCTACTGTGGATCGTATAAGAGAATTTTGTTGCAACTTAGCATATGCACAGTTTACTCCAGAGGAAATGATTAACGGTACAGCTTGGAGCATACTACAGGAGTTAAATACTTAATAATGACTACGTGGGATTATGATGTTGTAGTCTATTTGGGTACGTTGCCAAAAATTAGGAATCACAACATTAAAGTACAAGTTATGAGAGCCTTTGGTGAAGGTGCAGCCAGGAGTGGAGTGCGTTGGCTTGTCGATGATAATTTAAATAATAGACAGGTTTATAAAACCAGACTAGCAGTAATACTTGGATGGGTAGGTATGAGTTATAGTGGACCTCATATCTATTTTCGCGATGCAATAATACACCAGCAAAAGTTAAGTGGTGGTAAAGTAATGAGTATTGACGGAAGTTGTTTCAAATTTCACAATGACCATGAGAATATGTGGTTAAGATACAGCCTTGACAATGTATTTTGGAATACCGGAAACTATGCAAATAAAAATAGTCGGGCAACACATTGGAATATGGTTAAGCAAACTTTAGGCTTATCTGAGGTACCATGGAGTAATAGTGGTGATAACATATTAATCTGTTTGCAAAGAGATAACGGCTGGAATGCAAAAGGCTTTGATCAAGAAGCATGGTTAAGGAAAACTATTAAAAAAATTAGAAATTTGACGAGTGAACCAATAAAGGTACGAGCTCATCCAGGCGATTTAAATCGTACTGGAACAAAAGTAAAACGTGACTGGAGCTGGGTAAATCAATTTGAGGGCGTAGAACTTATTGACAGCATGACTGTTACACTGCACCAAAGCATGAAAACTGCAAGATGTGCAGTATTTTACAATAGTTCAAGCAGTGTGCTTAGTGTACTTAAAGGAATACCAACATTTGTAGCAGAAGAGAGTGCAGTAACTTGGGACGTAGCAAATCATAATTTAAAAAACATACTTAAACCATTTATGCCTGATAGAACGCAATGGTTTAATGATCTAGCACAAGCACATTGGACTATTGATCAAAGTAGACGTGGTGATATTTATAAACATTTTGAGAAATACTTACCAACCTAGTATACAGTCATTGCGTACTCTACCAAGCTCTTTTGCACCCCAACTCTTTAACAAGTCAACACAACCATATTGTGTTTCTTTTGTGATCCCAGTATCTGTGTGTAATTTTTGTTCAACCACAAGTATAGGTTGATGTGTGCAAATAGTATTTTTTCCACCTTTAAGTATTTGCATTTCATATCCTTCACAATCAATTTTCATGTAGTCTATTCTATCAAACCATAAGCTGTCTAAACGTTTCATTTCAACTTTTCCAGAGCCGATTGTGTTTTTGTTTATGTGAGAATGTCCTGTATTACCTTCTGTGATAATCATATCAATTGTGGTATCTTCTGTGCCTAGTGCTATTGGCCATACTTCTATATTTTCCATTGGCACATTACGTTTTAAACACTCTTGGAATTCTACAACCGGCTCAATTGCAATTACTCTAGCAAATTTTGTCGCTAGGTCTCTGCTCCATAGCCCTACATTTGCGCCGATGTCAACTGCAACACCAAAGTCTTGTACAAACTGTAAACTTTTATTACGTACAGGCTCTTGATAGGTAGGTGGTGCACCTTTTTTTATGTTCTTGTTAATCATGTGTGCAAAATGTGTGTCTTGGTCAGCAAACCACCATCCGTGAGCTTGATACATTAAAATTTTACCTCATAACCTGCAACTATTCCAACATCGTCTTCGGTAGCCGCTGGAGCAACAAAAACATTGCCATAGTTTACTTTTATCATTGGAGCAATATCAAGGCGCTTGTACCCATGTACCAAACCGTATTCTATATCTAATTGCTTGTAGGTTGTGCGTTTGCCAAAGTATATACCTGCTCTCTTATCACTGTTATGATATATTCCTGTAATATATGAATTAGGCAGTTGGTACTGTACATGAGGATGTATGTTTGCAAAGTTGCCGTTAAGTCCTATATGCGTACTAAATGCTATACTAAAAATTAAATTTTCAAACACGTTTTATACTCCGCCAGTAGGGTAGATCTGCGTTAAGTTTAATATCACGTGGCTCGCTATGTCCTACGTGCTTTCGTTCACCTTTCATATGATCCATATATCTACCAAGATCACTGTTTATAAAAGGATGTCCAGCAAGTCCTTTTAAATCAGGATCAGGATTTAGATTGTGAAAGTGTGCGCCTTTAGTGTCTCTATATAGTTTTCTTTGTACATCAAACAAGTAACTATCATGCCATTCTGGATAGTTAAACATCGTATCATTTTTATACATGTTTGCAAAGTCTTCTACAAAATCAATGCATACAGGATTTGACTTATTGTATCCAACCCATCCACATTCGCTATGATAACGTTCGCCTCTACCAAGATGTGTTATAACGCAACTTTTTGGTGAAACACTATTAAGAAAACTTTCAGTAACTGGACTATGCGTAAGTGTATCAGCATCAAGCCATATTACCCATTCAGTATCTATGTTTTGTATTGCATGATATATGCTAAAAACTTTGTAACTAAAACGCAAGCCTTGCCATTTGAAATGTTTATTTGGTTTCCAAATGTGTTTATTGTGAGGTCCAAGTCCGCCGTTTGCTTCTGGATTATTTTTGTGTCGTTTAATAAAACGTTTACAATGTTTACTATTTGCAATAAGATCAATTGTTCTTACATTAGATTTAGTGATTCGTGGTATACATGCTTCTGTGTACACAACAAGATCCACACTATCTGGCCAAAACTTTTCCCATGTACTAATCATGTGTTGGCCATATTTTTCGAGGCCCTGTTGATTAAAGGTGGTAATTACTGTATAACGTTTCATATGAGTATTTAATCCTTGATCAATAACATAGCATATTATCCTGAGCAGTGTGCTCTTAATAGCAAGCCAATTATGGAAGCATTTTTAGACAGCTGTCGAGGTGCTGGTATAACACCTGTTGAAAACTCCCTCGACTGTGATGCTGTTGTTATATGGAGTATACTATGGAATGGCCGAATGAGCAAGAACAAACGGACATATGAGCATTATCGTTTGCTCGGAAAGCCTGTTGTGGTAATAGATGCAGGTGCAATAGAACGTGAAGTTACTTGGAAAATTGCAGTGAACAATATTACTTCAGAAGGGTACTACGGACATACAGACAACTTGGATTGGGATCGACCAAAAAAACTTGGCGTAAGTTTACAGAAAAACAAACTGAACGATAGCATCCTTATTGCGTCTCAACATAAAAAAAGTTTGCAATGGGAAGGTATGCCTAGTCTAGAGGACTGGACAGTTGATTTAATACATAAGATTAGGAAATATAGTGACAGGCACATTGTAGTTCGTTATCATCCTCGTTGTCCATATTTTATTCCAACTCAACGTTTTAAAATGCTGATCATGAATAAAGTTATATCAAACTGTATGCTAGAAACTCCAATGCAAATTGAAAGCACATACGATGCATTTAATATTGACTATAACTATCATGCAGTGATAAACCATTGCAGTGGCCCAGGAATAAATGCAGTGATAGCAGGATCTAATGTATTAGTTGATGCAAAAAGTTTAGCCTATCCAATGAGCATAAAACTTAAACAAATTGAAAACCCTCCACGTAAGAAAAATAAAGAAAAGTGGCTTGTAGAAATAAGCCACACTGAATACACAGTAGATGAAATAAGCGAAGGTTTATGGTTGACAAGGTTAAAAAACGCACTGGAGTAGGCGAGCACATAGATTGTGCCTGTTTAATACACGACACACTCTATGATTGGAGCTATGTAGACAAACTGTATAGAAGTTTGCAACGTAACCTTACACCTACTGTTAGAATGCATGTGTATACAGAAAGTACACGACATGTACCAAAAGGTTACATTAGGCATGACCTTGAAGAATGGGACGGCGTTCGAGGTCCAAAACGCAGTTGGTGGTATAAAGTACAATTGTTTAATTCAAAAAGCTGGGGAAGAAAAACAACTAAAATGTTGTATTTTGACCTTGATACAGTTGTTGTAGGCAATATAGATTGGCTATGGCAACAAGATCAGAATAAATTTTGGGCAGTAAGAGACTTTAAGTATATTATGAAAAGTTCAAGATTTAGTATTAATAGTAGTGTAATGTGGTTTGATCCACGCAAGTATCATTTTGTGTATAACCAGTTTGATTTAAAAATGATTGTAAACAATCCTCGTTGTCCTTGGCACGGAGATCAAGATTACATTTATACAAAAGTAAAAGATGATGTAGCATTCTATGATACCAATAGAATATTAAGTTACCGTTGGCAAGTAAAAGAAGGTGGCTATGATTTCCGCTACAGAAAATTCATTAACCCGGGCTCGCCTAGTATAATTTCTGGTGAAGTTAGTATACTTGTTTTCCATGGCAAACCAAACCCACACGAAGTTCAAGATCCTTTAGTGTTAGAACACTGGCGATAAGTATGGATATGCTACATTTAAATTATTTAGAATTTTATATCAGTCATACTTGTAACTTCAACTGCACAGGTTGCAACAGATTTAACAACTATTTGTTCCTCGGACATCAACGTTGGGAAGAACAAGAACAAACACACGAAAAATGGGCGAAAAAATTAAAACTTGACGAATGGTGCATAATTGGTGGAGAACCAACACTCAATCCTGATATTATAAAATGGATGTACGGTTTGCATGAACTTTGGCCAGAAAGCGAAGGCAGTATTGTAACCAATGCTAGTTTTAAAAAACGTTTCAACAAAGAGTTTTATCAAGCACTGATTGATACTGGTATGCGTATGGATATAGGTTTGCATGATATCCATCGACGTACTGATGTCACTGAAATGATAATGAATTTTGTTTCTCATCCAGTTATAATTGAGGAACCGCCTGAAGATCTAAATCTAGTTGAAGGATTACAAGATTCCTGGCGTCGTAACTACAACGCAATAAAAGATCCTAGTTGGCCTGCTTGTGATAGCATATACGATTGGGATACTTTACCTACACGAATTAAAGACGAATGTGCAAACATGCATGATTTTTCACGTGAAATCTATGAAAGTAGATATAGTCCAGTAAACATTACAGATGCAAACGGTCTAAAAATATGTATAGCCTTAGAAAACTTTTTTTACTCTCCTGCACTTATTAGACAAGAGGATAAGAATAATTTCACTTTACACAATAGCAATCCACAACGTGCTCACGATGTGTGCATGAGTAAGTATTGCCATCACATGGCCGACGGAAAATTAAATAAGTGCGGACAAGTTGATTTGTTTCCGAAGTTCAGCTCGCAGTTTGAAGTTGAACTAAACACCGAAGACAAAAAGTTGGTAAATTCTTATCAGCCTCTTACTGTAGACGCAGAAATGCAATTTGCACAAAAGTTTATAAATACTATTAAGGAGCCAATTGCACAATGCAAGTTCTGCCCAGAGAATTATGCTCCAAAAGAAATAAATAGTACTATTAATAAAGACAAGTTTGGAGTAAGGATCTAAAAATGGCAAACAGAAAAATTAAAATATATGGACACAATCATGCGGCAAATAGTGCGGCAACAGTTACAATTGGAGGTGTCGAGGTATTTAATGGAACATTAACTGCAGGTGTATCAGCTGATGCAGATGTTATTGATGAAACAACAAACCCGGAACCAGTTGCACTTTTTGAATTTACACACAACAATGCTGATGACTCAACATTAACAGAACATGCATTAGCAATAGATGTTTCGGCTGGTGAAATTAGAGTCGGACAGATATGGATACAAGCAACTGCAACTGCAGATATATACAATGCTCTTTCTGATGAAGATAAGCGAGACAAAGGCATAGATGAAATTGCAATTGATGGAGATCACTATTATGGTCCAGGAAAAGGTGGTCCATACGGAGACTGGGCCGCTGAGGATTTTTCAGAAAGAAAAAATATACTAATTAATAGCTCAGCACCGGTGATTATTGGTGATGGAAGCGATGACACAATACACGATGGTCGCCTTTTTGTACTAGGTGCAGGTGATGCTTTTACATGTACCGCACGAGTTCCGGCACTAACTACATAAAAAAATATATAACCGTCTTACTCAACTTGCATAAATAAATGCAACAAAAAGAATTCGCAAGTTGGGATAAGGCGCCAACATGTTCGCTTAGTTACTAAGCGGTTTTAATCAGATCGTCCACTAGTTGGGCGATTTTTTTATGGCCAAAACAAATAAAAAGGTTGACTTATCCTTAAACTGTGTTATTATAATAGCATAATAAGGAAAAGGAAACAAGATGACATAGCCAGCAGTAAAGTGTAAGTAGTTGATTAAGGGAGAGCGGTGCTCGACAACTACAGAGGTTTACAAGTCAGGTAGGACTCAAGGAACCATAACACTCCAACTAAAAACTACCCGGTACAGACTGATCATCTGTACTGATTGTGCAAAGATCAAGTTTTATAACAGGAGCAAATATGTCAGAAGAAATTAAAAAGTATGCAGATCCAACATTAGATTCAGCACCAAGAACCGCCAGAGATCCAGAAGATCAAGCTGCCTATGATGCTTTTTTTGCCAATGGTGGAAAAGTAACTGTGTTAGATAAAGATGCACGTACTGAGAATTTAAATATTAATCCGTGGCAACGTAGCAGAGGACGTCCAAAGGCAACCGCTGCAAAGGATAAAAAATAATGTATTATGTGTTAGGCGAAAGTGCAGAAACTGGTGACTTTGAAATATGGGAAAGTCTTAGTGCTAAAGAAGCAATGGCAGTGAGAAACGAATATATCAAGTTAGGATTGCAAACAAGATCAGGAAAAATGCCTGATAATGCATTAATAGGTTGACAAATACGTAAAATGTGTTAAGCTGTTTATACAGTTAGAAAACAATATTGCATAGGAGAGCTAGAATGCAAACACAAAAGAAAGATTCCAAAACTATTAATTTTGAAACTGATCAGCAGGTTATGGACCGTATTGCTACACGTTTTGATATATTACATGACATGACCAAAGCAGTTATTGCTGGTGATGTTAGAGCTATGATTGTTACAGGACCTCCAGGAGTTGGTAAAAGTTATGGCGTTGAGAAAGAATTAGATAAAGCATCAATGATGGATAGCATCGCTGGTAGACCAATCAAGTACGAAGTTGTAAAAGGTGCAATGACTGCACTAGGTTTGTATGCTACATTATACAGACATGCAGATGCTAACCATGTGTTGGTATTTGATGATTGTGATAGTGTGCTAATGGACGAACTAAGTCTTAACATACTTAAGGCCGCACTTGATTCAGGTAAGAAACGTGTTCTACATTGGAATGCAGATTCAAACAAACTTAGATCAGAAGGTATACCTGACAAGTTTGAGTTCAAAGGTGGTGTAATTTTTATTACTAACGTTAAGTTTGAGAACGTTAGAAGTAGAAAACTACAAGACCATTTAGAAGCATTGCAATCAAGATGTCATTACTTGGATCTAACACTAGATACCATGAGAGATAAGTTTTTACGTATTAAACAGATTGTTGCTACAGGTGAACTGTTTAAAGATTATGATCTTAGCAAGGAAATGGAAGGCGAAGTAATTGCATTCATGGACACTGTTAAAGAAAAACTACGTGAAGTAAGTTTGAGAATGGCGTTGAAGATTGCAGATCTTACAAAGGTAAGTCCTAACTGGAAACAGTTAGCAGAAAATACTGTGATGAGACGCAGATAGAATAGGTTGTCATATCAGATCTAGCTCCTGGACAACCTAAAGTGGGCAATGTTGTAAAAATGTTGCCCACTTTCCTTGACTAATTGCAAAAAGTGTATATAATAACATTATGAGAACAGCAACACTAATAATAAATGACGAAGTAAATTTGAAAGTATCTGGCTTAGAGCTTGATGTTCGTAAGAAACTAGTGAATACTTTTAAGTATGATGTGCCACATGCACGATACTTGCCAGCAGTTCGACTAGGACGTTGGGATGGCAAGGTTGCATATTTTCAAATGGGCGGCAGTACATACTTAAATTTGTTGCCAGACATTATTCCTATACTAGAAGACTTTAACTACGACGTTGACATACAAGATAACAGAGAATACCAAACAGTATTCAAGTTTGATCCAGTTGCAGAAGATACTTACAGTGATATTATGTGGCCGAAGAATCATCCTGCATCTGGCACTCCTATTGTGCTCAGAGACTATCAAGTTGAGATAGTAAACAGTTTCTTAAAAAATCCACAGTGTATACAAGAAATAGCAACTGGTGCTGGTAAAACAATTATGACTGCAAGTTTAAGTGAACGTGTAGAAAACTATGGACGTTCAATTGTTATTGTTCCAAACAAGAGTCTAGTTACACAGACTGAAAAAGACTATGCAAACATGCAACTTGATGTTGGTGTGTTCTATGGTGATAGAAAAGAGTTTGGACACAAACACACAATATGCACATGGCAGAGTCTGAATGTGTTGCTTAAGAACACAAAGAATCAACGTGCAGATATTACTATACATGAATTCTTAGAAGATGTAGTTGCAGTAATAGTTGACGAAGTACACATGGCTAAAGCAGATGCACTTAAAACATTACTCACAGGTGTAATGAGTAAGGTTCCATTGCGTTGGGGACTTACTGGTACAGTGCCAAAAGAACCATATGAATTTCAAGCACTGCATTGTAGTTTAGGCCCGGTTATAAATCAACTAGCCGCAAGTGAACTACAAGAAAAAGGCGTACTTGCAAACTGCCATGTAAATGTTGTACAGTTAATTGATAATGCAGAATTTACAAACTACCAAAGCGAATTAAAGTACCTATTTGAAGAAAAAGGTAGACTTGATACCATTGCAGGCTTGGTTATTGAAGTAAATAAAACGGGTAACACATTGGTGTTGGTTGATCGAATAAGTGCTGGTACAGAGCTACTTAACAGAATGGGCGATGACGCAGTTTTTGTAAGTGGTGCAACCAAAGCAAAAGCAAGACAGGATGAATATGATGAAGTGGCTACTGCGACAGGTAAAATCATTATTGCTACATATGGTGTCGCGGCCGTTGGTATTAATCTCCCACGTATTTTCAATC
>Ga0209535_1001244_pt1 | contig 17500 bp, 27 predicted proteins | sample LinPmetageLP28_FD_184041 | JGI IMG/M metagenome (GOLD analysis project Ga0209535, IMG submission 184041) | Marine viral communities from the Pacific Ocean - LP-28 (SPAdes) (version 2) | ecosystem: Environmental > Aquatic > Marine > Oceanic | place: Pacific Ocean | collected 2009-08-22 | reverse complement strand
CTACCAGAGAAGAAATGTTAAGAGAAGAATTAGCTAGAAGAGAAGCTCTTAAAGAAGAATTAGCTAGAAGAGAAGCTCTTAAAGAAAAAACAGAGTCTGTGCAAAAACCAGTTGAAGAGTCTCAATCAACACCTGTTACAGAGCCACAAACAGATTCTGCTATTGATTCTGGATTTTTAAAGGGAATAAAAGACCCTATAGATGCTGGGGCACAGTTATTACCTAGAGCATTATCTTTTCTTACGTCTGCTGGTGGTTTAAAACCTAACGAGCTTAGTAATTTTTTTAGAAGTGAAGCAGAAAGAGTAGATGCTTTAGTTAAAACAGAAGAAGAACAATATCAAAAAGAACGTAACAAAAAAGGTTTTGATACTAATAGGTTGTTAGGAAACATACTTAATCCTGCTAATATTGCTGCTGGTTTAAGAGCAGCACAAGGTGCTAAAGCATTGGGTAAAACAGGTCAAACACTTATATCAGGAGGTGCTGTAGGTTCTTTAACACCTGTAACAGATACAGATAATTTTGTTAAAGAAAAAGCTAAACAAGTAGGTATAGGTGCTGTTGGTGGTGTTGTTGGTGAAAAAGTTATAGGGGCTGCTGGTAAAGTATTAGCTCCGGGAACAAAAGCTATGCAAGAAATGAGAAAGTTAGGAGTAACAGGAACAACAGGTCAAAAATTAGGTGGTATGTTTAAATCTATGGAAGATTTTGCAAGGTTTATACCTTTTGTAGGAGGTTCTATTGATAAAAGAAGAGCAGATCAAGTATTAAATTTTAATAAAGGTATTATATCAAATACTTTAACAAAAATAGATAGTAAAGCAGTAGTTAATTTTAATAAACAAAAAGATATTACAGAACAAGCAGGTGTTAAAGGAATACAATATTTAAAAAAATACTTAAATGATAGCTACAATAATATATACAACACTTCTGGATTAAAGTTTAATTTTAATCAAAAAACAGGTCAACAACTCTTAGATAAATTAAATAAACAAGGACTTAATAGTTTAGATGATATAAAAGAAGTGCAAAAATTTATAGATAAAGAAATATCGCAACGTACATTTCTTTCTTCTGATTCTCAAAAAATAAGTCAAAAAGGTATAGAAATTATATTACCTAAAAAAATAAATGAATTAACAGGTAAACAATATAAAGAAATAGATAAAATATTAAGAAAAAAAATATCAGCTAATTTAGAAAAAAATACAAGTTTAGCAAACGCATATTTAGCAATAAAAGATACACTAAAAGATAATTTTTATGAGCAAAATAAAAACGTAGTTTATAAAACCTTAGACAATACACAAAAAAATGCTGTAGAAAATTTAAGAGCTATTGATGAAGGCTATTCTAAATTAGTAGCTATGATTCAAGGTGCTGGTGATTTAAACATAAAAAATACAGCAGGTTTACTTACTCCAGAATCATATAGAAAAGCAATTAGAAATACTGATTTATCAAGAAATAAACAAGGTTATCTTTTTGATACTAGACCCGGAGCTAAAGAAGCTAAAGAAGCTGTAGAAATGTTAGGAAATGATGCTGAGTTTTATAGAGGTAGAGAAGCATTATATCAATTAGGAAAATTTACAACATTTAGTGGTTTAGGAGCAGCAGGACTAACAGGGGGAACAGGAGCAGTTTCAGCAGGTGGTTTTGGTCTTGTTGGGGGAAGATTACTATATACTGAAGCAGGTCAAAAATTATTTGATTTAATACTTATGGCAAGACCCTCGTTTGTAAGAAAAACAGGAGAAACAATACAAAAAACACCAGTAGGTGTTAGTTCTGTTGTTGGTGCAGAAACATCTCAAGAAATGTTTGAAAATAGAGGAATGATGACTGAACAATGATAGACCCAATAACAGCACTTGCTACAGCTACTGCAATATTTAATGGACTCAAGACTGCTGTTAAAGTAGGCAAAGAAGTAGAAGAGATATATACTCAACTAGGCAAGTGGGCTACTGCTGTTGAAGATGTAAAAGAACATATGAGCCAAGAAGAGAAAAAGCCTTCTATGTTCAAAAAGATTACTTACTCCAAGTCTGCTACTGAAGCTGCTTTTGATGAAATGGCTTCTAAGAAGAAGATTGAAGATATGGAGAAGGATTTGAAAAGTATGTTCTATGTTGGTGATCTTTCATTTTTAGGCATTACAGGTTATCGTCAGTTTATAAAGATTAGAAGAGATATCAAAGCCAAAAGAGAACGTGAAGTATACCAACAGATGCGTAGGAGACAAGCGTTTCTCTATCATACTAAGATGGGATCAGTAATAACTATAATGGTTCTACTTCTGTCTTATTTGTTATACTCTTTAGTAGATATGATTATGGAGGTTAGTAGATGATTAGCATACTGTTTAGCACACTAATAGCCACTACAGTTCCACAACAAGATGCTTACTATTGTAGGCTTAGTTGGTTTGAAGAAGGCTCATGTATATACCAATGTCAAAATGGATATGAAAGATTTACATGGTCTGAAGAAGAAGCAATAGATGGCTGTAAATTAATGAAGAAACTTTATAAAACGTAAATGGAGTAGATAAATGTTGCAACTATTGACAGGTTTATTACCAGTAGCAGAGAAGGTATTAGATAGGGTTATTCCTGATCCTAAAGCTAAACAGAAAGCATTACAAGAGTTGGCTAAGTTAGAACAAGAGGGTGAACTAGCCAAGATAGAAGCTGAGTTTGCTGATTTAGATTCTGCTAGAAAACGTGAAATGCAGATAGCCACGTCAGTTGCTGCACCTTTTCTAAATAAAATAGTCACCCCTGTACTAGCACTTGGAACTGTATCTCTATCATTTATACTATTTTGTGTTGTTATCTTTGTTGACGTAGATGTTAACTCAGGTGCTAAAGATATTCTAATATACGTCTTAGGTGCGTTAAATTCAGCTATGACAATGGTTCTTGCATATTATTTTGGCTCTTCTATAGGCAGTAAAGACAAAGATGATAAGTTAGACAGTCTTGTTAAGTAATGTTTGGTTTTGCACATTCATGGTTTCCACCAGAAAGGAATTGTATGGTAAATTTTGGTAAGTATTTTACTAGAGATGAGTTTGTTTGTAGTCATACTGGAGAAGCAAATATGAATCAAGACTTTCTTGATAAGCTAAACCAGTTAAGGGAGTATTATAATAAGCCTATGATAATATCTTCTGGATACAGAGACACTACACACCCTGTAGAAGCTGTTAAAGGTAATGGCGGTGCTCATACTACTGGCTGTGCTGCTGATATAATGGTAGATCGTGGTGATGCTTATAAAGTGCTTGAATTAGCCTTTAAAGTAGGCATGACAGGCATAGGAGTAGCACAGAAAGGCGGTGCTAGGTTCTTACACTTAGACTCCCTAGAAAGCTCTACAGAGCGTCCTAGACCTACTGTGTGGAGCTACTAATTTAGTATTAGTATCTTAAACAAAGCTATAAATACAAGTATAGGGCAAGCTATCACTAATAAAATAGCTGCCCCTGATATTACCATTAGAAACATAGAATCATCTTTTTCTGCCATCTAAGGTCTCCCAATGTAAGTATTCACATTCTAATCTGAGTTGTTCATCAGTAAGTTTAAATTGTGCTTTACCTACTGACTGCCCATCATCATAGCCTATTTGATACGCAGTCTGCCATAGCTCATGTACTTGTTTTTGATTGTTAAACAATACAAGATAGCTTACAGCTACGCCTACTATAAACATAAGTACATTAGTCATCAAAGTCTACACACATTCTAATTATAAAAAAGTCAATAACAAGATAACTACCACTATATAGGTAGTCATCTTGAGTATTAACGTATTCAAAGCCCAGCATAAACCCTTTTATAGGTGAGTATGATATCTCCATTATTGCACCTCACAGCTTCCACTAGAACAAGCTAGTTCTTGTACACCCTTAACATTATCTTCAACCTCTACCAAGCTATTCCAATCTATCTTAGATGGTGTAGCCTTTACTAGTTCTTCATACTGCTCTTTAGTACACTCCTCATATGGTGCTTGTCTGTAGCTACCACCATCATAAGGTAAGAATGATATGCCTGATATGTTATCAAAGTTCTTCCATACCCATGAGCCTACTTCAAGCCATTCTTCTTCTTTAACACTAATGGTTACACTAGGCTTATGTTCACACCAATAGTTCTGATACATTAACCATATCTCCAGGTTATCCGTAACTGTTAAATCTTGTCTAACTCTAGCACCTTTTGGAGCTTTTATAGGAAATGAGAATACTACTGTTGAGTCTGGTTTCATAACACAATCTTCAGTATGTACCCCTACTTCTTGTAGAAACTTTGACAAAGGGTCTTTTTTATCTCCACGAACCCTGCGTATGTAATAAGGGCTATGCCTAGTATGTATACCGCTGGAAGAGTCAACAAGCTGAGAAACAGTACCAGAGGGCTTAACACAAGTAATAGCAGTAGATTGAGGTATTCCAAGAAGAGTGGATAACTCAGCATTAACTTTAACTGAAGTTTCTCTAAGTATTTGTAGATTTTCTTTTGTTGTATCATTAACCTCTCCCATCATCTTATTATCTAAGATACCTGTTAAAGACACTCCAAGCAACCTTTCCTCTTCTGTGTTGTTTTGCCACACTTTACGCAAGTAAGGAAACTTAGTTAATGTAGACTGCCAAGTACCAAGTATAGTTGCTATCTCTACCTTGTTCTTTAGTGTCTCTAAAGTATCTTCTGCTCTCACTACTACCTCTGTAAGATTACAGAACTGATATGGACGTAAAATTATCTCACTACAAGGATTTGTACCAAACTCAAAGTTATCATCTCTTCTACCATTCTTAGCTACCTGTCTCTTAGAAGCTGCTCTACTAAATATACCTCTTTCACCAGATTTGCTTTCATACAGACTATGCCATTCTTTCATAAACTGACCAACAGTAGGCTTTTCAGTATAAACAGCAGAGTTATTTGCTAAAGCTCTTTGTGGATTATATTCCCACCAAGCTCCATACTTACAATGACGCATCTTATCATCTTCTAGTTCTGATAAAGATATCATAGCTGATCTTCTTACACCACCAACTACAACAACTTCTCCAATCTTACACAATAAATCGTGACAATCTATAGAAGATAGTTTCTTACCTACTGACTGTTTAAACTTAAATATAGTAAACTGAAACAACTGATCTAATGGTGCTGATCCTGACGCTCTGCCGCCAAATGTTTTTAATCTAGCTCCTGCTGGTCTTACTTTAGATAAATCATACTTAGGTACTTCACCACTATATAACAAAGCTATTAGCTGTCTTAATGCTTTAGCCCAACCTTCTTTGCTATCTGCTACTGCTATGGTTGTGTCTGACTCAAACAACTGCTCTGGTATCTCTGGTAGCTGTGATACATATTGTTGCTCTACGCTAAACCCTACACCTGTACCACACAAGAGTATATACATAGCTTCATCAAATGCTTTTACATCATCTATAGGCAAATATGAGCAGTTATAACCAGCAGTATTATCTCTATCAAGTGCTTTACCAGCAGTCATTATAGAACGCATACTAGGCATTACTTCAAAGTTCTCTATAGCACTTTGTACTCTAGTAAGTGTTATAGGGTCTACCATATGACCATGTTCACTTTCTAAATGATTAACCATAAAACCAACATAACGCTCTACTGTTTCTTTCCAATCTTCTCTTCTATTATACTCTGGTAAGTACCTTGCATACCTACTCTTTGCAATAAATTGACTATATGTATTCATTCAGTTAAATCCTCTTCTAATTGGTCTGCTTTATCTTCTACTTTATCTAAAAACCTATCTACTATTTCTTCTGATGTTATATCTAGTACTTCTAATAATGTTATCTCATCAAGCTGATATAGCTTATCACAAATATCTCTAATTGTCAATGCCATAATTAACTCCAATTAACATCTTTAGTTTCTTCTAACAACTGTATCATCTTATCAAGATACCACCTAGCTTTTTTAGCATCTTCAATAGGCTTACCTTTGTTAAACAACCTAGAGCCTGTGTACTTAATTACATTACCTTGGCAGTATGATATAGCCTCATATTTACCTAACACGTCTATTATATAATCTATAGTTTCTATACCGCCTTTATTGTAATGAGGTGGGTGATTAACATTATCTCTTTCTTCTTCTAACTTATGTTTTTGTTTTTCCCATCTTTCTATATCATCTCTTATTATCATATTTTTTCCTTAAATAATCTAAGCTAACAAACATTTCATCAAACTGTCCATCTTTTACTTCATGTAATACTACTAAACCTCTCCAATGATTATTACCTTGATTACCCATGTATTCTTCATTGTGTAAATAACAAGAACCGGCAATAATACAAGTAATAGCTGATCCGTCTGCTCTTCTGCCATATGCCACTTGTCTGCCTTGTTGGTGTCCAACAACACAACTCTGGTGAGTCTTAGAAATCATAGCTGAAGCTGATCCTATTGGTCTGCCCATAACACCACTAACTAAATAATGAGAGTAAACCACGCCATCAATAATAACAGGATCAAGGAAATCAAACACCTCCCAACCAGCTTCTGAGTATCTGAGATCATCAATACCAATAGTGCCGTAGAGTTTAGGGTCTCCTTCTGTTGCTCTGTCAATTCTGTTTTCGTGATTGCCAAGCGTGAGAACCATTCTGGGTCTATATTGCTTCTTCTTATCTTTTCTACATTTTTCATTGTAATCCTTCAAAGGTGCTAATAAAATATCCATGCCTTCAACTGCTGCTTTAATATCATCTTTATATCTTCTACCTTCAAATGACTTTTTACCAATATCATAGCTTGATAGTGATGGCATATCTGCAAAGTCACCAATCTGGATTAAAACATCTGGCTTCTTCTCTACTATATATTGTCCAATCCACTCCAAGTAAGATAAATCAACATCTGGTTTTACTTGAGTGTCGGGTATAATTAAATGTTTCAATGGTTAACCTTTCCCAAAAGTTTAAAATAATATTCAGCATCAACAATAGCTAAAGGTTTACTTCTGTTTTGTTTGACTATCACTACTGGTTCTGCTCCTCTACAGTTAGTGCTTGCTTGTTCATAAAAACCATATACTGCTACCTTTTGTCTTGATTTACATTCAATAGATATATTAGCTTTCTCTCTTGCTGTAGGACTTAATAGTACATCTTCACCACCACAACCCATAGATGTTGACCTAACATCATCAGTCTGTAAATGTAATTTCGACACTATCTGATCCCTCACCCATTGTTGTAACATTCTTCCCTTGTTCTTCTTGCTGCTGGTTTTCAAAATATATAACCTCTTTTTTAGTTATCCATTTCTTAGGAATGTGCATACGAGTATTATTGTGATCTATTGATATTGTGGAAGCAATACAGATAGCTTCTTTATTTTCATCTACTACATAACCAACTGTAATACACTTATGCGTTTCTGCTGTGGCTGTCTCTTCCCAACCACAGTCTGCTACAGCATCTTGCCAAACTATTCTATATACTCTGGTAGAGTCCACATTTGGTCTTTTTGCTTTCTTATCCACAATAACTGTCCTTGTTCTAGTAAGTATTCTCTATTGTATTTGTATTCTTCTAATACTGCTCTATATAAATCTTCTTCATCTTCTAAGTCTGTAAGTATCTTTTCTGCTGTTTTATCTCCAATACCTTTTAATCCGGGAATGTTATCTGTTCTATCACCTGTTAATAATTGTTTATAAAAATGTTTTATTGTTTCTTTCTCTGATAGATAATAAAGATCATTTCTTTGAAAGTTATAGTGCCAACCTCTGATATTATCTAAATCTTTATCAATAGTACATATGACATAATCTTGTTCGTTCATCTCATATGCTTTTATTCCTATGGCATCATCAGCTTCTTGGTTCTCCTGTACTTCAAAGCCCCATGCTTTCTCCATGTATTCTCTAAGTATAGGTAAGTGTTTAGGCTTACCTGACCTTCTGTGTCCTTTGTAGCTCTGTGTCTTAGCTATCTTATCTCTATAATTATTACTGCCAGTTAGATAGCCAACTGCATCATCACAGTTGGCATTGATAAACACTAACTCCTCTAAATATTCTGCTAGTTTGTTGATGGCGTATTTTTGCTTATAATCTTCACAACCAAATCCTATTTTATAGGCTAGGATATCACCATCAACTATAGCAATCATTAGAGAACATCTCCATCATCTTCTTCACTATCATTAGGCTCTTCATAAGCTACTAGCTTGTCTATGACGAGTCTACGCAAGCTAGGTGATCTTCCCTTACCATACTTGCCTTCCCAATCATAATAGCTGACTATAGCAACTGCAACAGAACCATTACCTATAGCAATATCAGATAAATCATTACCTTCTGAGTCTATTACCTTGATAGGTCTTTTACTTTTACAAACAATAAAGTCACCCTTTTCTGGCTTGTCAGCTTTGTTGTTAACTGATAATCCTATCTTCTCAAGAGCTTTTACTGCTGGTTCTGATAAGTTGCACAAGTCAACTGTGTACTTCTCTGCCATAGCATTAATCTTGTTGTGAAAACACCACATAATGTTAGCTTTGATCTTAACTGGCTTTGCTACTTCCATAATTTCTCCTTAATGAGTTTCTTTCCAATTATTACCTATTTTATATTCACCATCTAAAGGACAATTAAGATTTAATGCTTTACCTGATTCTACGATAGCTTTAACTCCTAACTGTCCTACTAGCTCTGCATCATCAACACCAGCTTCTACTTGCCATTCATCATGTACGTTTGCTACAAAGTATGCGTCTAACTGATAAGTCTTTATATACTTGTTAAATATTATTAGTGCTTTCTTCATAACAACTGCACCAGCCCCTTGAAGCAATGTGTTTAATGCTGAGTGTGCTGACCTAACGTGTAATCTTCTGCCATCTAAACTAGGTAATGTTGGTGTTTGTTGCATAGTCTTTTCAATACGTTTTTTTAACTTTGCTAGTGCTGGTACATTCTCCATAAATTTATCTATGGTTTCTTGTCCGTCACTTTGCACCATTGTACCTATCTTTCTGGCTGAAGCACCATAGAGAAAAGCATATATAAAAGTTTTAGCTTTGGCTCTAGTGTCAAGTCCAGCAGCTTGCTGGTTCTTACTGTGTATATCTCCGTCTAAAATCTCCTTAGTGTAGTTATCATCATTCATATAATGTGCTAACATTCTCAACTCCAACCCTGAAGCATCAATACCAACTAACTTATAACCAGGATTAACAGTCCATAGTTCTCTACACTCTGCACCATATGGTGCTGATACTGAAGGGACTTGAGCTAGATTAGGGCTGTGGTGTGTCATTCTACCTGTGACTGCTCCGTTGGTAATGACCTTACCACAAACCCTTGATCTGTCATTAGTATACTTAATCCATGATTCAGATTGAGCCAGCCTTTTCTGAAGGAGTAAGTATTCACAGATGAGCTTTGCTTCTGGAATATCAACTGATCCCAGAACTGACTCATCAACCATGACTGAACCTTTGTCTGTAAACTTCTTGGGATTCCACCCAAGTGTTGTAAGTCTTTTGGCAATCTGCTGTCTTGATGCTGGGTTGAATATTTCAATGTCATCTTTTAATCTTTTTCCTGTTTTTTCTGAGAACCTTTCTGTGATGATTGGTCGAAAGGATTGTTGAAGCTGTTTTTCGAGGTTTTCCATTCTTGTGCGTAATCGTTCCACCAATTCCTTGCATTTCTGTAAGTCAATCCTAAAACCTCTGTTGACTTGTCTTGAAACGATTGAAGCAACCTCATGTTCGAGGTTAATACATTCTTGAGAAAATCCATAGTCTGTCCTTTCTTTTTCTAGTTCTTGATAAACTTTCTCTAATACTTCTACGTCATTAATACAATATTGTTGCATCTCTTCTGAGTACTCGTCAAACTCTTTAAAATCAGTCTTTGGAAACTTTAGTGTTTCTCCCCAAGCAGCTAAACTGTGTTTCCTCTGTGGGTTCATCAATCTTGATAGAACTAATGTGTCCAAAACTTGGCTCAATCTTATCTTTGTGTTCCATAGTTTGTTTAAAACTGGAAAATCGAAACCTATGCCATTGTGAGCTATTAATGTTTTGCCCTTTATTGATTGGTTTAGACTTTCCACGTTTCTGTGACATTCAACTTTTCCCTGTTGATTTTTTGTTACCACTAGATGTATTCTTGAGTGATCCATTGTTGTCTCTATATCCAGGAACATCAACTGATCTTTCTTCTTGCCATCTTTCATTTGTCTCTAGCCTTGAATAAATTGTTCCGTCATCAAAAAGAACATAATGTGTTTTAACGCCATTAGTATTCTCAATGACGCTGTGGTTTATCAATTTTTTCATAATCTAGTAGTTCCTCCAGCTTTTCTTCTAATGAAGTATTAGTATTACATACAATTTGATCTATGTCAAGTAATTTAGCATAGGCTTCGTTAGCTTGTTGTAATTTTGCAACAGTAATTTTCCATTGTTTAATCTCTTTGGAAAGCAGTTGTGTACTCTTCTCAAAAAAAGCTAAATCTACTTCTGCTGACTTTAATGATTGTTTTAAATCATGCACTTGATTCTCTAAGTGGTAAATAACATCATTAATATTTTCATCATGGTATTCATCTTCATACATATTAATTCTCCTTTGTTGTAACAAACTTTTGTCTTGCGGCATTAACATTACCTACATATCTTACCTTGCTCCTAGCATCAATACCTTTTATTCTCTCGCCTAACCATTGAATAACAGGCACAGCCATGCTATTGCCTAGTGCTTTATACCTAGGTCCGTTTGGGCAGTCTTTATTTTCTTTTCCTCTCCAAGGTATCTGAGTATAGTCATCAGGAAAACCTTGTAATCTTTCACACTCTACAGGTGTCAGTCTTCTAATAACAGACTTAGGGGCTACTAATGGTATATGTCCTCCACCTGAACCCATAGCATTAGTTAAAGTTGGAGCTACTTCCTCTCCAATCGCAGCATTGGGATGTTGACCACCTAAAATAGGTTCTTTTACTAAAGGTGTATTGTTGCCACCTGTACCCCATCTAGCAGTTACAGTTGTGCAAACTTCCCCTAAAGGTTTTACTCTAGAGTCTGTGCCATGATTCTCATAAACAGTAGTATGAACAATTGGAGTATTAGTCATGTTAGAGTGCCGAGCTTGAATCGTTGGGGATACATCTTGTTCCCTGTACCTCGAATCTTGGGCATGAGCTTCATATACAACGGCTGACGAAACAACCAAATCAGTATGATCCTTATAATCTCTGTGTTTTAATGTTGAAGATTTTTCTCCATTGCCATACTCTGATATGCGTTGCATATCAAAAGCACTTACTCCCTTCTTCCGTTGGTCATATTCAGTAGAGCGTTTTCCAGTTTTTTTGGTAGAACCTTTCCTTTTTTGTCTGCTCTCCTCAAGATTCCTAAACAGGCTCTCTCGCTCAAATAATACGTCTGCGATACTTGAGAGGTTTCCTGTATTATTTCCAACAACAAAGACTCTTTTACGTCTTTGGGCGAGTCCGAAGTATTGAGCATCAAGTACTCTCCATCCAATGCCATACCCGATTGCTTGAAGACCTTCTGTGAATGAGTGAAAGTCTCTTCCGTTATTTGAGGAAAATACTCCTGGCACGTTTTCCCAGATAAACCATTTTGGCTTAAAATGATTGAGAATTTGAACAAAGGTAAGTGTGAGGTTTCCTCTAGAATCTTCCAAGCCTCCTCTAAGTCCTGCGACTGAGAAAGATTGACAGGGTGTTCCTCCGATAATAAGGTCAACTGATTCATTTATATTCCACTCCTTGTATTTAGTCATGTCACCTAAGTTAGGCACGTTTGGGTAATGGTGTTGCAGAACAGCAGACGGAAACTTATCTATTTCAGAAAAACCTAGGGGATTCCACCCTAGTTTATTCCAAGCTACAGTAGCCGCCTCTATTCCAGAACATACTGATATGTAGTTCATTAATTCTCCTTTGTTAAGTTAGTTCTCTTCTAAATCCTCATCAATTACTTCTTCCATACGTCCTGTCTTGTGATTATAATACAACGCACAAGCCTTACCTGTCAAGCCTGAATATCTATTCTTAACTACTCTGACTCTTGTAGTGTGTCTTTCAACAGGGTCATCATTCTGACTATCTCGTTCCAATCCAAGCACCATATCACTTAGCTGACCTATTGCACCACTACCTCTAAGCTGTGATAAAGACGTAGCTGCACCATCTTCGTGACCTGTGCCACTAGGTCGTTTTAAGTGTGAAACAGCAAACAAAGTTATGTTACACTCCTGTACCAACATTCTAAGCCTAGTTGTGATCTCATCTAAAGCTCTTCTCTCATCACCATGTTGCTGATCTGATACTACGATTGAGATATGATCTAAAAAGACATACTTACAAGATAGAGCCTTTGCCATATACCTTACCCTGTTGACTATGTTATCAACAGATGTTGACCCAAACGAATCAAACAAGTAAACCCTGTTAGTGCCTAGAGTTGACTCAAATGCAAGGTTCTTTTCTTCTTCTGATGCTTCAGTTTCTGATAAGTGTAGTGGTTTATTAGCATCTAAACTCATCAGCGATAACGCAGTACGTTTAACCGATTCTTCTAAAAACAATAAACCTATGTTTTCTTCGGTACTCTTTAAGAGCTTATAAATAATCTCTTTTAAAAATAAAGACTTTCCGAGTCCTGATCCAGCACATACAGTAACTAATTCACTTGACCTTACTCCGCCAGTAAGATCATTTAATCCGCCAAAAGGGTAGTAAGCTATTGACTTTTCTAATGGCTCTAGCACCAAATCTTTTAATGTTGAGCCAGAAATAATCCCATCTGGCATAAAAGTTTGAGCAGACCAAAAGTCTTTGATAAACTCTTGTTGTTTATTTGCTACAAGGTAATCGTTAGCGTCTTTGAAACCATCTCTAAACTTCATCAACTTGACTTTTTTTGGTGGTAATAGCTCAGCTACTTGGAGCATAGCATCTTGACCTTGCCTATCAGAGTCAAATGCAAGAACAATGTTAGGAAAACTGTTTATATATTCGTACGCCTCCTTACAACACTTTAAAGCAGAGCCAGCACCATCTCTGATAGAAACGTGTGCACCTACAGCATCTGACATTTGGTATGAGGATAGACAATCAAGCTCACCTTCTGAAATCAATAAATATTTTGCAGAGCTTGGCAAAAATTTATCAGAGCCAAATAGTGGCAGTCTTTCAATATCTTTAGAATCTGAGCCAACCCAATAAAACCTCTTAGACTTGTCTCTGACTTTATAGACTGATTTGCCGTAAGGAAAGATAATCTTTCCAGAGCTATCAACAGTAACATTATATTTGTCACAAGTAGACTTGGTAATATTCCTATCTGAGAGGCTCTGAGAAGCTCCTGAAGGGTCTTTTATAACTTTAGGCTTGATAGACAACACTTCAGCAGTAGAAGGCTGTCTAGGAGCTTCTGATGGCTTTTCTGATGGTGCTGGAAAATGAGTGTTACAGCTAAAACAGTAGGAATGTGCGTCATCATATAATGCTCTAGCATCAGAAGAGCCGCACTTTTCGCAAGGATTACCTGAGCTTAGTAATTTACTAGGCATTATTGAGACTCCTTAATTTTAGAGATAATCTGGTCTAATGTCATTTGTCCACTAGAACTGAGAGAGTCGACCAAAAACATTATTTCTTGTAAGTCTTTAAATGCTTGGTCTTGCTTCTGATCTGCAAACCAACCATTAACTAGTTCTTCAGAGTCTATATTGTTTATGTTGTTATTTTTATTCAAAGTCGTAAATAATTGAGAGTAATTCATAATTATCACTTTCTTTAAGTGGTTAAAACTGCTCTGTAGAAAAGTATTATACACATTTATAAAAATCTGTCTATAAGTGTTTATACTTAGTTTACTTTAAAAACTTCATGTCTGAGTCATCAAGATAACCAACATCATCATAATTATAACTTAAATCTTCATTGGTTATAAGTGACTCGTTGCCATAAACAACAACAGAATTAGGCAGACAACTAGAGCACATTTGAACGTACTCATGAGAAGTTGTTTTTAAAGAGTTTTCGTAATCTGTAAGAATTGTATTACAAGAAATGCACTTCATTTGTTTAGCTCCTTATTAATTAAATCATAGAGATATTTGCAGCTTAAAGCTAATGTAAAACCACCAAAAGTAGTAAGTAATAAAGCTATTAATCCAGTCAACTGCAAGTACATAGGCAGCATTTGGGTAAATACTAATGATATTAACAAAGTTGATATAAAAAAACTAATTAACAATAAAGTTAATTTAATATTAGTTTTAATTATATATTTCATTACAAAGCTCCTTAAAATTGATTAATGTATACTAAACTTAGTATAGCACAAGATTGCACTATGAACAGTAAAATAAATATTAAAAATGTTTTCATTGGAAAAACCTATACTTTGGTATTAGTTGGAATCCTGGACAATCCTTGGCTTGTTTAATTGTGTACGTTGTGCCACTAGGAAACTCCAGCAATATATCGCTGATGGCTTGTTCTAATAGTGGCTGGTACTCATGTGGCACGCAGTAGACATATGTTGACTGTTCAGAGTGGTTATGTATATATACAACAATATCAAGTTCTGAAACTACCCTAGGCGATGGTTCTAAATCCTTACCAGGTTTAAACTTGAATTGAAAATAATATGCTAAATTAATATCAGTTAAGTTCATTTTTAATTCTCCTCTTCAAGTTTTCTCCACAATTCTGCATTTTCTATTTCTTTAATATCTATTTTAATGTCCCTGATAGCAATATCCAATGCTTTCAAAACCAATGTGTCAACCAAGCTTGACATCAAAGCATATTGATCCTCATTAAAATGGGCAGGCACATTTTTTAATGCTAATACCTCATTTACCTTATCTAAAATTATGATAGGTGTATGTTGAAAATAATATTTTAGCAAGTCTTCTCGACTGTTTCTGTTGATAGTAAAGTCATCTGCTTCTTTTTTAGGTGTTGGCATTTCTATCTCCTTATTTAATTAGTTCTATTTTATCAATCTTAAACAATTGTTGTTCAGCCTCTTCCAAGTCTTGTATATCTTCATCAGTTAAGCTAAAAGGACTATGAGAAACAGTAAACTCAACCCTTCTACTAATTTCGTTATAGTAGTAATCCTCAGCATCACAGAAACTATCAAAAATAATAGTTTCTGGGTTGTTATCAAGACTATCAATAGCCATAGTTAATCTGTATTGTGTAGGCATTTTTAAAGCTCCTTATTAGTTAACTAAATTATTAATAAATTCTTGAGAAACCAGTCTACCAGTACCCTTGCCTAAATACTTGTTAATATGTTTAGTGGTAGTGCTGGAGTAGTGTTTATCAGTCCTAAACGCTCCCTTATCATCCCAGCCAGCCACAGGCGTAGAATAGCTAAATAATACAGATACGCCGTTAATGTTTAATTCTGTCATGTTGCTACCTATTGGTTTTAGTTTCATTTTAAAGCTCCTTTATTTAATATAATAATATTGTAAACCTTTTAAAATTAATTTGTCAAACTATATTTAATTAAAATTGTCTAGTTACTTCAAAAACACTACTAACTCTTTTTCTACTATTACGTTTAACCCAATCTTGAAGTGAGCCGTCTATGTAGGTTGATACATGACCATTAGTTTGTATTAAAAATATACCTTTAGTAGGCAAATCTCTCACAACTTGGTTAACAGTTTTATTAAAATGAGCTTTCTTAAAACGTGAAACAACACAATTTAAACTTTCTATAACTGTTAAATATTGATCGAGAAATAAGCCTCTTTTATGTTTTCTGTTGACCAGCTCTTTAGTCTTTCCGTAAGCCATACCAAAAGAAACCTTACAACTAATAGCAATAGCTATGAGTGTACAGAAATTAGTATCTTTATAATGCTTATGACCCACCTTTTTTAGTTGTTCAAAGCTGTACTGTCTTCTTTTCATTAAATGCCCTTTAAAATTTTATTATTACTCATTGAATTACTTTAAATTAAAATAATTTAATGAATAATAACATTTTGTATAATTATTATAACCTGTATTGCATAATCGCAAACACCAGAATAATTATACAGCTATTATTCAAATATGGTTAGGAATCTATCACTAATTTATTTAGTCTGGCTCACATTAATGCTCATAGGCTCTTCAGACAGCTTAAATAGTACATAAGGCTAACTATATTTACTCATTTGGTAGTCTTGGTTTTACCTTTTCAGAGAGCCTATATTGTGAGCCATCTAGTAAAACTATGTAATTTCACAAACTAACAAACTTATTAACTATGATACATTAATCGACCAACATTATGTAATATTAATATACTAATTATCATTAAATAATAGTAATGATATTAATTAATATTACCTAATGATAATCATTAGTAAATCATTGTTATACCATACTAAAGTATGATTAATTGTATTGCCCTGTATTAGTGCATGATGGTGCTATGTGGTGCATAACAGACACACGCACCAACACAGTACACAACGCACCAATGTAGTGCATAACTACCTAAACTGGCATAATTATTGCTTGTAAGCAACATTTGTGCCACTATTTAATAACCCTGGCAACATTGTGGCACGATTCTTGCATGACAAACTTGGCACAGTTGTTGCTTAGTTCAGTTTTATATGGGGGGGTGGGGTAGTGCTGTGCTGTATAATTATGCTGAACCCACACAATCACTAAAAAAGTCAAAATAGGACTTGACAAATCACTAAAAATATGCTATAATCTCTACATTGTATAAAGGGGTATATAGACAATAAAGACTCAGCACAGAAGTATAACGAACACTCTTGCTCTTAACTTAGACCAATGCGGTCAAGTGGGATTGAGAGCGTCTCTTGGGATTGAGAGTGATTATCACTTATAGTTACCATTTAGAACCCTTAAGAACACTTTAGATTAATAAAATCAATATTGATCTATATTAACAATATAGGCAAATCAATGACAATAGACAACAAAGACTCAACACAGAGCTATGATGATCACTCAAAGAATGTTGTATCAGGAGTAACTTCTCTCTCTCCTTCCTCAACTGAGCCTGAGAAGAGGATTAGAACATATGCAAACAAAGCTAAACAACTAACACCTGTAGGCTCTAAACAGAAACGTAAACGAGGTAGACCCTCTAAGAAAGAGATGGAGTATGTAGCTCTTAAGACAAAGAGAAAGAAAAGCTCTTTAGTATCTAAGAGAGAAGAAACAGCTAAGATCAGAGAACTGATGGCTAGAATGTTGATTACTAATGGTGATAGGGTTCTAAAGAAAACTATAGATATAGCTATGCAAGATGAACACCCTCATCAGATGGCAGCACTAAAGCTACTGATGGATAGAGCATTACCTGTATCTATATTTGAAAAGGATAAACAACTTAACAAAGGTGTAACAATTAACATATCTAATGTAGCA
>Ga0209535_1001243_pt1 | contig 17503 bp, 20 predicted proteins | sample LinPmetageLP28_FD_184041 | JGI IMG/M metagenome (GOLD analysis project Ga0209535, IMG submission 184041) | Marine viral communities from the Pacific Ocean - LP-28 (SPAdes) (version 2) | ecosystem: Environmental > Aquatic > Marine > Oceanic | place: Pacific Ocean | collected 2009-08-22 | reverse complement strand
CAACGTCATATCAAACTGTTATTCTTTTAACTGAGGACTCAGGTGATTACTCAGGTGATATTCAAGTTAAAGTTGAAATGAAATCAGGTGGTGCACATGGAGATAGCAGAGGCAACACAGGAAATGTTATAACTGTCAAATGTTCACTGTTACAAAACGAAACAACAAGAACAGACTACACTTCAGGTAATTTAAGTTCAGTAAAAATAGAAGAAGAAGCAGTTGGACCAACAGATTTCAGTTTCAGAACAATAGATCCAACCACAGCACAGGGTCTTTCAACTGTGTACACTAGCATCTCAGTTGCATCAGTATCAAACGCCATTGTAAACGGCGATTAATTAATTTTTCCATACTTGAAATATTCCATAATTACTGTTATAATTGAATTATGGATATTGGCAAACTAAAAAAGTATTCTGATCTAGCACACGATCTTTCCGTTACCAAACGAAACAGTTTGGAAAAAATGAGATCTAGACAAGTCATGGCCTACAATGGCAGACTTTTTAAGGCAGACGCACAAACAATTAACACAGTGTCAACGCTTAAGGCACATGCTAAACAATTTTATATCTTGGATAGCAATGATAATCCCTGTCATATACAAGACCCCAATGACTTTTTATCTAAGTTAATTGCTAGAAACCAAGAAACACTAAACACATTGAGCCAATTACATGATTCCTTACAAAGGAGAAAGTAATGGACACTGGCGTACTACTATATTGTTTCGATACACCAACTACTCAGTATCATAAACTGGCATTAAAGTGTATTGACCTTATAAACAAAAACTTAAAACTTCCGATTACTGTTGTCACAGACCACGAAACACACAGACATTTTCCGCAGTTTGCTGGTACAACCTATAGATTAGTAAAACAAAACACTACAAATTATAGATTTTACAGAGGACACAATATACCATGGTACAACATGGAACGTGCAAATGCTTATGAACATAGTTTGTATCAAACAACATTATTATTGGACTGTGATTATTTGACATTTACACCTAACCTACTGGAACTTTGTAACTCTAAAAGTGATTTTTTACTGCACAACAATGTTCATGACATATCAGGACTTAATAAGATTCAAACTAAATTGGAGTCCACTATACCTATAGTGTGGGCAACAGTTGTTATGTTTAAAAAAACTGAACGGGTCAAGATGATATTTGATATGATCAAAAATGTGCAGGAAAATTATGAACACTACAGAAACTTATATAGAGTTAAATTTAAAAATTATAGAAATGATTATGCTTTTGCTATTGCTTTGCATCAATTAAGCGGACAAGTTAACCATAGTAACTTTATTCCTAGTGCTATGAATATGTTGCCTCATGAATTTGATGTGTTAGAAGTTACAGATACAAGTGTTGTGTACAAGTACAAAGACAAAGTCAATGTTGTTACAGATACAGATGTCCATGTGTTGGATAAGGAGTTTTTAAATGACAGATAGAGGTTACGTTTGGTTTGCTTTTGGAGACAAATACATTGAAGCTAGTGAAAGATTGGCGGCCAGCATAAAAAAACACAACAAAAATAATAAAACTTGTATTATCACAGATAATCATTCGTTACAACTACCCAATAGAGTTAAAAATGTAGATCATGTTCAGTTATTCGACGGGGAAGCAAAAGGAAAGTTTGATAAAGAATGGCAGGCATTTATTAAATCTCCTTTTACACACACAATAAAATTAGAAGCGGACATGATTTTTACTCAAAGTACGGATTGGTGGTGGGATCATTTGCATCAATGGGACATGGTCCACAGTTACGATTGTAGAAACTACAAAGATGACATAGTTACACACACAAAATATAGAAAACTGTTTTTTGAAAATAAATTGCCCAACGTCTACAGTGGACTGCATTATTTCCGTAAAAGTATATGGGCCATGCAGTTTTATATTGTTTGCAAAAGTATTACTAAAAATTGGACCTATGTACGAGATAATCTTTTAATAAATTGTTTTGACAAAGAACCAACAACAGATGTGGTTTATGCACTTACAAACAAATTACTTGACCCGTTACAAATTAAAAAAATAGACTATGAATGGTTTAAATTTGTACACAATAAAAATGATGTCAACGGTCTAACACCTGTTTATAATAACAATGACTTTTTACAGATATACAAACAGGATGATGCTGTATATGTTGGAGGATATAGACAGTCTAGAATTTGGCATTATCATGAAAAAGACACAATGGAGAAATTAGATGCCAGGATTTTTTGAGGCCTTAGACAAGTTCAAGAACAAAAGTGATAAAAAACACTTTGTTACTATTGACGAAGAACAAATAGAAGTGTCCTTGTTGCAAAAACTTGATATTTTAAGGTCTGGAGAAGAAAATTATTTTTGTCAAAAAGGACCAAATGGTGCAATTATTTGCAAAAGACCAGTGGTGCCAAAAGAACAACAACAAACGCAGTTGCAAAAAGCACAGGATGGATTAAAGTTTTATGAAAACAATCCATTTTGGCTAACAAATGAAGGAACAAAAACATACAAATGGAAAAAGTAAAAGTTTTAGATTTAGATTTTGTTTTTATCAGTTACCAAGAACCAAACTGTGAAGAAAACTATGCTGACCTATTGAGCAAAGTGCCATGGGCAAAACGTGTGCATGGAGTAAAAGGCTTTGATTCAGCACACAAAGCCGCGGCGGAAAAGGCAGAAACCGATTTTTTTATAAGTGTTGACGGAGATAATATAATTGACGAAACATTTTTATTACAAACACTTGATTGGAATAAGACTGATCCAAAACATGTCCACAGGTGGCGTGCAAAAAACAGTGTTAATGGTTTAGTTTATGGAAACGGTGGATTGGTTGGATGGCATAAAGAAACTTGCCTCGGTATGAAGACTCACGAAAACGCAGTAACAGAACAAAGTAAAAAAGATTTTTGTTGGACTGTACCACATGCTAATTTACATAATTGTTATTCTACCAGTGTTATAAATGCCAACAGTAAACAGGGCTTTATTGCTGGATATAGAGAAGGTGTAAAACTTAGTATGGACAGAGGCAACAGAGTTGAACCAACACAGTTCACAAAAACTATTGCAAAAAGCAACTTGATCAAACTTTTAACTTGGATGACAGTTGGTGCAGATGTTGAATGGGGCCAATATGCCATGTTAGGCGCAAGAGTAGGCTGTTATGATTTGGCAATTGCAAATCAACCTTGTCATTTAGAACTAGATATACTAGGAGATACATTTGAAATATTACGTAAACTTGCACTAGAGGATGGGTTAGCACAATATAAAGGGTCTATTGAACAAAGACTTGGACTAGCAATACCTGAACTTGACGAAGCCGCAAGTAAATTTTGTAAATTTACACAACCATTACATAAAAACAGAGGAGTGCAAGATCTTGAAAACCAGTAATTATCAAAAAGATGCCAATGTTGCCAAAGAAAAATTAGACACAGTCAGTCCTAGTTTTTGTTTAGCCAAGTGGAATCAGGTTAGTCTACATCTTCCAACTGGACTGACAAACAGTTGCTACCATCCTCCTTTACACAAAATAGATCCAGACCAAATAAAAACTAATCCAGCGGCACTACACAACACTAAGGAAAAATTAGAACAACGTCAACAGATGTTGAAAGGTCAAAGGCCAAAAGGTTGTAGTTATTGTTGGAAAATAGAAGACGCGGGTGGCACGTCGGATAGAATTTACCGCTCAGGTGAACCTTGGGCAATACAAGATTTTGAGTCAATTGTTGGAAAACCTATAGACTCAGAATGGACACCGAGATACGTGGAAGTAAACTTTAACCATGCTTGTAATTTCAAGTGCAGTTATTGTTCGCCACAGTTCTCGACTACGTGGGCACAGGAGATAGACAGGTATGGCCAATATCCCACATCTCCTGCCCACAACGCTCCAGAACATTTTCAAGGATCAAGAAGTCCAATTCCTAATCGAGAGGAAAATCCTTATGTGACTGCTTTTTGGAAATGGTGGCCAACACTGTACAAAAATCTCAAACACTTCAGAATGACAGGCGGGGAACCAATGATGGACAAAAACACTTATAGGGTGTTGGATTATGTAATTGACAATCCCAAAAAGGATCTGCACCTCAACGTCACAAGCAACATGTGTCCACCAGATCGAAAACTGAAAAACAAATATTATGACAAGGTCAAAAGAATCTGTTTAGATGAGCATGTGGAACACTTTATGCAATTTGTATCTGTAGACGCATTTGGCAAAAGAGCAGAATACATACGCCACGGACTAGATTGGAACTATTTTCAAGACAACGTTGAAGAGTTTCTTGAGCGTATTCCTGTGCGTAACAGTGTGACATTTATTATCACTTACAACAATCTTAGTGTGACAAGTCTAGACAAACTGTTGGATTACATTAGACAGTTGAGACAGCGTTACAGCACAACATATCAGAGAGTGTGGTTTGATATCCCTCTTTTAAGACAACCTGCTTGGCAACAGATCACAATGTTGCCTGAAAGTTATCAGAAGATTCACGAAGACAACATCGACATGATGCAGAAGTTGCAGGAAGGTGTGTTTAAAGATCCGGAGTGGAGTCAATACGCAGTGTATAAGGACTTTGAGATTCAAAAAATGCAACGCAATTTAGCCTATTGGCACAAAAATTATGACGCTAACGCACAGCATAAAAAGAATTTTTACGCATTTTTTAACGAACATGATCGCAGACGTGGTACGAATTTTGAAAACACATTTCCAGAAATGGAAGACTTTTGGATGGAGTGTAAAAACGCATGAATATAATAACAGCAGGTTGTAGTTTTACAAAATATAAATGGTCATGTTGGCCTAATTTTATTAAGTGGTTTGAACCAAAACACGAAATTATTAATTTGGGTGCCAGTGCGAGTTCTAATGAAACTATAGCAAGGACTGTAGTCAACGCTGTCATGAAATATAAAAATATTGATAAAATTTATATTATGTGGAGTGGACCCAACAGATACGAACACGTGATAAATGAACAGCCAGAAAAACAAAAAGAAGATGCTACATGGAGCAGTTACAATCCTGACTTCAAATGGTATCAATATTACGGAGGGCACGTTGACAAAGAAAAACACAAATATTATGAAAAATATTTCCTAAATGAAAAACAAAATGAGATACGTTTGTTAGAAAAAATATTAATGACACAATTATTTTTAGACAAGCATAAAATACAGTATAAAATGATGTGTTACATGGAAAATATTTTAACTCATGAGGCGGAAAAAATGGCATTAGGACATATGGCTTTATATAAACAAATAGATTGGGATAAATTTATTTTTTACAAAAATAAAAAAGGTTTGTTTGACTTTGCCGAAGAAAATTATCCTGAACAATTTTTTAAACCTGAAGATTTACATCCTCTTCCATTGGTCCACTATAAATGGGTAAAAGATATAATGTATAAATCAGATATAGTGCCACCAAAAAATGAATATAAAAAACTTGTTAATTTTAAGAAAGATTTTAAAAAATGAAAGATATAGATTTTAAAAATAAAAAACTAGACACTAAATCAGCAAGTTTTTGTGCGGCTAAATGGTACAATGCTACAATATGGCTAGGTAGTGGCATGACAACAAGTTGCCACCACCCATTACCACACAAAATAGATCTAGAAGAAATAAAAACAAATCCAAGTGCAATACACAATACAAAACAAAAGAAGGAACAACGTAGACAGATGCAGTGTGGTGATAGACCTGCAGGTTGTGAATATTGCTGGAAGATAGAGGACATAGGCAGAGATGCAATTAGTGACAGAGTTTATAAATCAAAAATTTATACAGATAAAGAATTAGATGATGCTTATCAATCTGATTTTCAAAAAGATTTTAACTTACGAACATTAGAAATTGCTTTTGATAGAGTATGTCAGTTTGCCTGCACATATTGTAATCCTGCTTTTAGTACCACGTGGGCAAATAATATAAAAAATCAAGGACCATATATGAACCTTATGTCCGATGGACGTAACCACTTTACCCATGCACATGATTCTGCGGAACCATACAAAAAGGATGAGATCAATCCTTATGTTGAAGCATTTTATAAATGGTGGGAAAGTGATTTACACAAAACACTAGATGAATTGCGAATTACAGGCGGGGAACCAATGATGTCTCCAAACCTATGGAGACTACTGGATTGGATTGAAACACAGGGCGACAAAATGAAACCCGGCATGCGTATTGCAATAAATTCTAATCTTGGTGCTAAACAAACTATTATTAACAGATTCAAAAATAAACTTAATGGATTTAAAAACTTTCATCTGTATACAAGTTGTGAAGCCATAGGTAAACAAGCGGAATATATTAGAGATGGCCTCGATTACAGCCAATGGCATTCTAATTTGTTACACATGATGATTGATAAAGTTCCATCGGAAATTCATAATATGTGTACCATTAATGCATTGTGTTTAGAGTCATTACCTGAATTTTTAGAAAAAATTGTTTGGTTTAAAACTGCAAGTGCTATATATGGACCAACAATTAATTACACACTTAATATTTTAAGGTTTCCAAGTTTTCAATCACCATTGGTGTTGCCAGACGACTTACGTAATAGATTTAAAGAAGATCTTGCAAAATTTCTTAAAAACAATGAAAAATTTTTGGAGCAAATGGAAATAAATCACACACAAAGATTAATAGATTACTTAGATGTTGTTAAAACACCACATGCAGGCGCGGCCGAACAAAGCAAATTGCAAAAGGATTTTAAAGCATTTTATAGTCAATACGACAAGCGACAGGAAAAGAACTTTGAAAAAACTTTTCCAATAATAGGAGAGTGGTATCGTGGCCTATAATATGTGGGACAAAGAGCCCGAAAAATTAAAATTTGATCAAATGTCTAAAAAACATAAGGATCTCCTAGTCGAAAATAAAAGTTTTTGTATGTTGCCATGGATGCACCTACATGCATTTCCAGATGGTAGAGCATATCCTTGTTGCTTTGCTCAAGACAAACACCCTGTAGGAGATCTAAATAAAAATTCTATAGCAGAAGTCTTTAATAACAACAAAATGCATACTATAAGAAAAAATATGTTAGCAGGAGTTAAAAATAAAGAATGTGTGAAATGTTATGATCAAGAGCAATCAGGATTTTTTAGTTTACGTCATAGTTCAAACAAACACTTTGGACACAATATTAAATTAGTTGACTCAACAACCACAGAAGGTGCCGCAAAATTCATTATAAAATATTGGGATATAAGGTTTTCAAACTTGTGTAATTTTGCTTGTAGAAGTTGTGGAACTTGGTTCAGTTCAAACTGGTACGAAGATCATATTAAGGTCACAGGCAGTCCGCCAAAACACGCTAAAATTATGAGGGTAGGACGATCCAGCAATGACGTATGGAAACAAATGTTAGAACATTTTGACAATGTTGAACAATTTTATTTTGCAGGTGGTGAACCTATTATTATGGAAGAACACTACAGGATATTGAAAGAACTAGACAAAAGAAAAATGTATCATGTTAGATTAATTTACAATACTAATTTTAGCAAAACAGCATTTAAAGATATTGATGTTTTTAAATTATGGAACAAATTTGAATCAGTGTCAGTTGGTGCGTCACTTGATGCAGAAGGAAGTAGAGGCGAATTAATGCGTAAAGGCACAAAGTGGGACGAAATTGTAAAAAATAGAAAAAGAATGATTGAAGTTTGTCCAAATGTTGACTTTTATATCAGTGCAACAGTTGGTTTGCTAAACAGTTTACATGTGGTAGACTTTCATAAAAACTGGGTGGAGCAGAAATTAATAAAAGCAATGGATTTTAATTTTAACTTGTTACAATACCCAGATTGGCAAAGAATGGATTTGTTGCCTAACGAATTTAAAGAACAAGTAAAAGAAAAATACAATAAGCATATACAATGGCTGAAAGATAAAGATCCTTTGACCAGGGCATCAAAAGGCTTTGAGTCTGGTGTTGATTGGATATTTAGAAGAGATAATTCAAAATTTTTACCTTTGTTTTTTAAAAAAAATAAACTTTATGACAGTATACGTAAAGAAAATACAGTAGATGTATTTCCTGAATGGAAGGATTTATTTAAAAATTATGACAAAAGTTAAACCCAAAGATGGCAACAAAACTTTTTGTATGGCTCCGTGGACGCACACATATCTAAGTCCACAAACTGAAAGACGTATGTGTTGTGCATCTCGAGAACCTGCACAGAGTTTTAAGCAATACATAGACACAGGCAATGATCATAAAGAATACAAACCACTTACATTAGAAGAACACTGGAATAGTGATCACATGCGTTCTGTAAGGAGACGAATGATGGCTGGTGAAAAATTAAAAGAGTGTGAAGTGTGTGACGACAAACTTTTAAACACAGACGTTTATAGATCATATTGGAATCAATTGTTTAGAGACAAAGTAAATGAGGCTTATGCAAGTACAGACGACACAGGATTTACAACAATGAAAACCATAAGTTTTGATTATAGATTTAACAATCTTTGTAATTTTAAATGTAGAATGTGTGGCGATATGTTAAGTTCTAGTTGGGAAGCAGAATCAAGAAAACACAAAAAATGGAATAAGGATTCTCAGCCATGGATGGCGTCACCTTTACGAGAACAAATTAAAAAATTTCAGGACAAACAAATTGTACAAGAGTTTGTGGATGCTATTGAAACAAAACAAATTAGAGAAATATACTGGTGTGGCGGAGAACCTTTGATGTGGGATATGCACTGGAAAGCAATGGAAAGAATAATTGAACTAGGATTTGCTGATCAAGTTTATGTAAGGTACAATTCAAATTTAAGTAGAACAAGTTTTGGCAAGTCAAATTTATTTGATCTTTTAGATTACTTCCAAGACTGGCAAGTGTGTGCATCAATTGATGGCACAGGAGAAGTTGGAGAATACATCAGAGACGGATTAAACTATGAACAATGGTTACGTAATTTTAAAGAAGGTTTATCTGTGACAACAAATCCAAGACAAATGCGTTTGGATTTTACAATTACATTGTTGGGACTATTAGAACTAAAAAACATGTTTGATTTAAGCCAACAACTAAACACACAAATTTTAACAAAAGTTATGTTTACTTTTAGCAATGATGAAATATTAAGTCCATTAAGTTTACCAAAACAATTGTTACACACAATAATTGATGAAGCATTAGAGTATATGGAACCAAAAGCGACAGGCAAACAGAGGCCGTTGATAGATGTATTAAAAAACTTGAAAACAAGAGAAACTTTTACAGCAACCAAACAAGGAAAATTAAGACAACTTTGGTTAGACAAAATTAGGAATCAAGATATAACAAAATTATTAGCAATTGATAAAAGGATATTAGAGTGGTGGAAAAGTATATAAAATCAAATATATGTCCATTGCCGTGGACACATTTAGAAGTTGATGTAAATGGTGGTGCGTCTCCTTGTTGTTTGTACAAAGGATCAATACCCAATGTTAAGGTTTATGAAAAAAATCTTAAAGATATACAGCAAGGTGAATACATGCAAAAACTAAGACAACAATTTAAAGATGGAAAACGTCCTGCTGGGTGTAACAATTGTTGGAGTGAGGAAAATGCTGGTAAGACATCAAAGCGTATGAATAGCATTTACAAAATGAAGAAAAGTTTAAAACACTGGTCACCTACCAGCGAGCCTTCTTTAAAATTTATTGACTTTAAGTTAGGCAATGTGTGTAATTTAAAATGCAGAATATGCGGAAGTTGGAGCAGTTCAAAATGGGCACAGGAAGAATTAGATTATGGTGAAAACGCTGTGGCTCGACAAAATCTTAAGGAGGGTGGCTGGCCGAAAAGAAATCCACAGTTTTTTGAAGAACTAAAGGAGGATTTAAAAAATGTAGAATATTTTGAATTCACAGGTGGAGAACCTTTTATGATTAAGGACCATTTTAAAATTTTGATGCACTGTGTTGAAAAAGGTTATGCTAAAAATCAAGATATTCATTATAATACAAATGGCACACAATTACCACCTCCTGAAATATTTGATCTATGGAGTTATTTCAAAAGAGTAGAAGTGGCATTTAGTATTGATGATACAGGTCCACAGTTTGAATATCAAAGACATCCTGCCAATTGGAGACATGTAGGCGCAAATTTAGTGAAATGGAAAGAACGTAAAACTGCAAATATGGATTTTCAAATTTGCACCACAGTAAGTATTTTCAATATTTTTAGTTTAGCCAAAATTGCATTTTGGGTAGCACAGTTTCAACCTAATTTCTTTTATGTAAACACACTCTTCGATCCTGATTATTTCAACATTCAAACATTGCCAAAAAATGTTAAAAATATAGTCAACACAAGATATTCTATGTTAACTGATTTCAAACCTACTTTAAGATTTATGAACAGCGTTGATAGAGATAGTGAAGAAATTAGGCAACAAAGAATGGATAGAATAACAACCACAGATGCATATAGAAAGGAAAATTTTGGAGAAGTTTTTCCACTTTTAAATAAGGTATTACAAATATATGATTAAAAATATTCTTTCAGCAGGTTGTAGTTTTACTTACGGACACGAATTATCCGATTGCAATAAACCAGGATTACCGCCATCCCAAAAAACATGGGCGGCAGGTATTGTTAACAAAATTGACGCAAAGCATCTAAATGTTTCTGCAGGAGGTATAGGAAATCAAGCAATTGCTAGAAAGGTATTCCAAAATATTAATAAAAATCAGATTGATTTTGTTTTAGTGATGTGGACTTTCCCTTCACGATATGACTGGGCTATGCCTAGACACAAGTTCTTAGAAGATACACGATGGGCATCAATTACTCCGTGGGACACTGATACCAAACAACTTGAAGTTTATAATAATCTACTTTCATCTGAGCCTCAACAGGAGATATGGAGAAAGAGGAGAGAAGATATGGCACAAACAGGAGTAAAAGAATTTGCAAACAGCATTTACCGTTATGCGGCCAACCAGTATCATGAAATATATTTGAGTTGGAAGTCTATAACATGGCTTCAAAATATCTTGATTAAGAAAAATATTCCTTTCCTTTTTACATTAGCAGACAATAGTTTGTTTTATAATGATCTAAAGCCACATGCAGAAATAGATGAATTAATGACTTGTTTGCATGATGAAATTGATTTTTCCAATTGGTATTACTTTGGTGAAAGGCAAATGGGATTCAATCAGTGGGCAATGCTTAATGAGTATCCTAGGGGCACTACCCATCCACTAGACAAAGCACACCAAGATGCTGTACAATTAATAGGAAAGAAATTTTTTAAAATATTAAAAAATAAAAAACTAACCATTAAGGAAAAATAAGGAGCCAAACATGAAATGGATAAAATGGATTATAGACAAAATCAAAAGTGAAATTGCCTATAGAAAAAGAATAAAGGAACTTAAGAAAAAAGACCCGTTTATATACAAATAGGATGAGAATACTAGGTATTAACTGTATGAATCATGACGCCGCTATGGCTGTGATTGATGGTTCAGAAATATTATGGGCCGCTCATGCAGAACGTTACAGCAAAGTAAAAAATGATCATTATCTCAATAAACAGATTGTCAATGAGGCAAAGTCTTATGGCCCATTTGATAAAGTTGTTTACTATGAAAAACCATTATTAAAAAAAACTAGACAACTATATGCAGGACAATACGGACTTGCTTTTAGTCTCACTGAGATGCCAGCAGACCATTGTAGCAAGTTTGGTATAAAAATAGATCAATACGTGAAACACCATGAGTCACATGCGGCTACAGGTTACTACACTTCTCCATTCAAACAGTGTGTAATTTTAACGGTTGATGCAATTGGTGAATGGGACACAATAAGCATTTGGGTTGGATCATACGGAGAAATGGAACTAAAAGAAACTGTTCGGTATCCTCACTCAATTGGAGTTTTATACAGTGCATTTACACACAGAGTTGGATTAAAGCCAGCGGAAGAAGAATACATTTTAATGGGTATGGCGGCATATGGCCAACCAGTTTATAAAGACAAAATTTACAGAAATTTTATACATAGTGCAAATCCTTTTACTTTAAAGAAAAATTTACATAGAGGACTAGGAGAATGGATACCAGGAGCGGATCAAATGGATATAGCGGCTAGTATTCAAGCAGTAACGGAAGAATTGTTAGCAACTCTTTGGCAAAAAGCAAAATCATATTTGCCTACAAAAGGTTTGACATATCCAGAACACAATTTAGTATTTGGCGGAGGTGTAGCGTTAAACTGTGCGGCCAATAGCAAATTAGCTAACTTAGGATTATTTGACAACATATGGATCATGCCAAATCCAGGAGATGCAGGTTCTAGTATTGGCTGTATAGCGGCCAGTGAAAAGAAATTTTTAAATTGGCAACATCCATTTTTAGGACATAACATTGAAGGCGAATATCCTGTCGATAGAATTATAAAAGAATTAAAACAAAATAAAATGTGTGGAGTTGCAAATGGCCGAGCAGAGTTTGGACCAAGAGCACTTGGTAATAGATCATTACTTGCAGATCCTCGAGGACCAGAAGTTAAAGATTTGGTAAATCAAATAAAGCGTAGACAGAAGTTTAGACCGTTTGCTCCAGCCATATTAGAAGAGGATGTAAACGACTATTTTACCCTACCTAAACACGTTAAAAACACCCCTTATATGCAATTTACAGCGGCGTGTGTGCGTGGTAAAGACTTTCCGGCTATCATACATCATGATGGCAGTTCGAGGGTACAAACCGTGTGTAAGACGGACAATCCAGGTTTTCACGCATTACTCACTGAGTGGAAAAAACAGACTGGTTGCCCGATTTTGTTGAATACCAGTTTGAACATAAAAGGTCAACCAATTGTAAATGACCGTGCAGATGGTAAAGCATTTGAAGACAAATATGGAGTAAAAGTTTTTTAATGAAAATATTAATAACGGGCGGAAACGGTTTTATAGGTAGTAAAATCGTTGAAATGTTAAGTCCGAAACATTCGATAACTGTATTAGATAACGACAACACGTATGGTCTTATATCCGAAAAAGAATTAAAAAGTTTATATAAATGGAGACAAAGAAATTGGAAGTCTACAACCTTTGTAAATGGTGATGTGCGAGATCCAATAATAGGACTAAAAGCCTTTAAAAGTCGTCCGTCACTTGTAATACACTTGGCCTCTTATCCGAGAGCAAAAATAGTTAACAATAACCCTGTAGAAGGAGTTAGTCAAATTGTGGACGGCACAACAAACATGCTTTGGCATGCAAAGCAATTTGGAGCAAAAAAGTTTGTTTATGTAAGTTCAAGTATGGTTTACGGAAACTTTAAAAACAAAATAAAAGAAGACGCCGATACAAAACCAATAAACATATATGGTGAAGCAAAACTAACAGGTGAAAGACTTGTTAAATTGTTTTGTAAAAACTCAAAATTAAATTATGCTATCGTAAGACCAAGTGGAGTTTATGGAAGAGGCGATTTGCCGGATAGAGTCATAAGCAAATTTTTTGAAGCGGCAATGAATAATAAAGATTTAAACGTACACAATGGAGACAATAAAGTAGATTTTACTTACAGAAAAGATGCCGCACAAGGTATTATAGATGTTGCTCTTAGTGAAAATCAAAATACAAGTTTTAATATAACATATGGCAGTGCAAGAACTTTACAACACGCCGCAGAACTAGTGGTTAAGATAACAAAAAGTAAAAGTAAGATTATTGATACTGGTAGAAACGCACTATATCCGGATAGAGGTACATTGAATATTGATAGAGCACAAAAACTTTGTGGATATAAACCAAAAATTAATTTAAAGACAGGATTACAAAACTATTATGAGTGGTTACAAAATAAAGTTTAATGGTATTGACAAATTGTATGATGCTTATTGGTGGAGATTAACCAGACGGGCAAAACAAGCATGGAACTCCGGAGTCCATGTAAAAGGTCCTTACTTAAGAAAGTTGGAAATAAAAATTGCCAGTAAGTATCAAAGAAAATTTGCTGTAGGTGTCGGCTCTGCCACCGACGGTTTATTTTTGGCGCTCAAAGCAGTTGGATTATCTGATAAAAGCACTATTGCCTGCCCTGTGTATAGTTATATTGCAACGTCAGGAGCTATTAAACGACTTGGAAGTAAAATAAAATTTATTGACGTTGATAAACAAGGCAACATTGGATCTATAGATTCAAAAATACAAGTAGACGCAGTTTTGTACGCAAACTTATTTGGTAATGTTGCTGACTATACTAGATTGAGAAAATACTGCGATAAAAATAATATACCTTTGATTGAAGACGCCGCACAATCTCAAGGCGCATGGCATCATGGAGTTCAAAGTGGAAAATTAGGATCCATTAGTATTTTTAGTTTTGACCCTATGAAAAATATGCCTTGTTTTGGTACTGCTGGAATGGTCCTTACAGATAGTTCTATTGTGTATGAAAGCCTAATATCATTAAGGAGGCATGGAATACGTAACAACGACAATTATGGTTACAATAGTATGATTCCAGAAGACCATGCAAATCAATTGTTGTTTTTGTTAGACAAGTTTGACAGCCTTCAAAAGAAAAGAGGAAAAATTTATAAAAGATACAAAAAAATGTTACCAAGCGGAATGCTATTAGAAACTACAAAGGAAAAAGGAATATTCAGCAGTTATCATAAACTTGTGATTACATCAAACAAAAGAGACCTATTACAAAAATATTTAAAAGATGCAGGAGTTGAAACAAAAATACATTACAATTATTTGTTAGATAAAATCCAAACTAATCATTATCCAATGGCTGAAATGTTAAGTTACACTTTATTAAGTTTACCAATGCATCCTTTCCTAACCACAGGTGAGATTGATTACATTTGTGAAAGGATTAAACAATTTTATGGCATTTGATTGTGTACTAGTAGATTTTCAAGTTTCAAAAAAAAATAAAGATATTATTTTACAAAAATTTCCTTTTGCAAAAATAGTACCTTTTATTAACAGTTACAAAACTATTCTTGAAAACATTACAGAAGACACTAAAACTGAATATTTTTGGTTTTTAAGTGATTTAAACAATTATGAAAAATTTGATTTTGATTTCATTCCCGAACAGTTTGAAAAAGATCAAATACATGTTTGGCATTCAACTACTCAAAAAGAAGCGGATACTTTTCTAATTTGTAAGAAAAAATTCCTAGAACAAATCAACAAATTAAAATTTTTACGAGACTATAAGGACATTAATTACCACTTTTGTAAAGATATAAAATATGAAAAATGGCCAATGAAATCTTTTACATTTAATAACTTGTTGTCACAAATTAAACAACAAAAAGAAAGATATGTCCATTATTACTACCTAGATAAATCTGAGACCGCTGTGCCAAGTTTTTGGGAAGATCAAAAACTTTACATTTCAGACACAAACAAGTTAAACTTAACTGTACCAAAATTTAAATTTGATACAGAATTGTACGAACATACTAACATTTTAGAACTTAATCGCCAAAGTAAAAAGATTCCTGTTTTCGATATAGTCTTTATACACAACTATGAAGGGGACTGGAAAAACAACTATGAACTTTTAAAAAAATTTTGTAAAAATTTACCAAACAAAATAAAATTGGTAGAAGGGGTAAAAGGGAGAAATAGTGCCTACAAAACAGCGGCCAACATTAGTGACACGGAATACTTTTACGCAGTCTTCTCAAAATGCAAGATAAAAAGTAATTTTAAGTTTGATTTTATACCGGACACTTTAAAAACACCTAGGCATTATATATTTGATTGCTACAATCCTTTATTAGATTATACCTACGGACACCAAGCAGTAATACTTTATAATAAAGCAATGGTGTTGGAAAACAAAGGTACAGGGTTGGATTTTACACTGGCGCAACAACATGACCATATTAAGATCCTAGCAAATGAAACTACATTTTATTCGGATTCAGATGTTTGTTTTAGGACCACATTTAGAGAAATTATTAAATTACACTATTGGAAAAAGAATAAACCCACTGTCGAAAATAGTTTTATATTGAATAAATGGCTAGGGTGCAATGATGCTATAGTAATAGACGCATGTACCAAGGCAAGTTCATACTTTGCAAAACACGCCGATAATTATGATAAACTTTTTGACACTTACGATTGGGAAAAAATTAAAAATGTTATTTGAAAGTTTTAGAAAGTACGGCTTTTGTTTTACCCTGCATATCAGATTTTAACTTCTTTACATTAAAACCTAATTCAACATTTTTTATATTTGTATAGTGTTTGTTGATGTATGTTTTAACCATATTTGCAGTTTGCTTACGATTAAATTTTTTCAAACAACCTTCCACATCTACGTGAATTGTTATATGGTTTTTTAATTTAATGTCTATGTTTTTGAGATAATGAATTGGCATATTTGTCAACTCAATGCCTTCTAAAACCTCAGGCCATTGAGCGACAAAATTTGATGCTAGTTGTACCCAACTTTTATTTTTTTGCTGTTTTCTTTTTGGTGTCATCAGCAGTCTGTTTTGGGGTTGGATCTTCTACTGATAATTCAGAAACTTTAACATTTTTTTCTTTGGCTATAAGTTTGTTTAATTCATCTAATGAAACTTCACCATCATTTCCTGATCCCATAGTAACAGTAACATTTTTTGTGGGGATTTTTTTGATGTAATTTCCTGAATGTAAAAACGCCAACATATTTGTACCATCTGGAAAACTCGTTCTGTTCAAGTAAGAGCCTAGTTCAAATGAATCTTGACCTTCTTGTGATTCTAATGCTTTCATAAATGAATTATGATTTGTATCATCTAAAAACTTAGGACCCACTACTAAACAGTTGTTTGATTCTTCCGGAACAGTTCTAAAAATAATTGCAACATTGGCTCCACTGTCTTTCAGTTTTCCTATGTGTTTAAATTTTCTTCTGTTATCTTCGACGTTTTGATTTGTGCCTTGTATATCCATTGGCATCATTTGTTGTACCATTGTTTCTCCTTATTTTTTTACAGTCGTCGCTGGTGCGGCGCCTGATACTCCAGCAGGGTTTTGTTCAGGTGCTACCTTACTTAAAAATGTTTGAAGTTTATTGTACATTGCACCTATTGTAGCCATTTCATTTGCTCTAAAGGCTCCTCTAGTTGATGCAATATCAATTATTGTTTGTAGATTTTTTAAATCTGCAATTGATAAATCTGTACCTGGTTCTTTAGGTGCAGTTGGTTGTGCAGTAGGTTGTGCAGTAGGTTGTGGTGCTTTTGCTCCAGCATCTTCTACCACTGATTTTTCTTGTTTTGTTTCAGTTGTCATAATATTATGTTTCTCCTATGCTACAATTATACTAAACTTAATTAGCAGAGTCAATCTTTTGGTATAATATAAGTGATTTAATTTGGTAATTTAGTAAGGAAACACGTTAGATCTTTGTGCGTTTAATTTACCACTTAATGCTAAAAG
>Ga0209535_1001242_pt1 | contig 17505 bp, 21 predicted proteins | sample LinPmetageLP28_FD_184041 | JGI IMG/M metagenome (GOLD analysis project Ga0209535, IMG submission 184041) | Marine viral communities from the Pacific Ocean - LP-28 (SPAdes) (version 2) | ecosystem: Environmental > Aquatic > Marine > Oceanic | place: Pacific Ocean | collected 2009-08-22 | reverse complement strand
CAATCACAACAGTTGGGTGGTCTGGTCAAGTTGATTTTTTACATCATGACGGAAAAGATTACTTTAATAAAGTTGATTATACAATGCAACCAATTCAACAACAAGCTGTGTGGCCTGGTGTTTTGGAGGCAGATTCAATGTGGGCAAATGCTGACCAAGGATCTTATAAGATGGCATTGCGAAAAGCTTTTAAAGGATATGATAAGATGAAAGCAAAAGCAGAAGAATTGAAAGGATTGGTTGATGATAAGTTTTCTGATGAAAATCTTTACAAATTATTTTGTGATAATGTTCTTGGATTTGAAAACCCGGATGCTTGGCTCTCTGAAATAGAGGATATTATAAAAGAATATGAATAAAAACATAGTCTATATATCTGATTTTTTCTTAGAAGATGTTTGTGGCGGAGCAGAGCTTAATGATCACGAATTATTAAATTGCCTAGAAGATCGCGGCTGCACTGTTTTAAAAATAAAATCTTCCTTGATAGATACAAAGTTCTTAAATAACAATAAAGAAGATTTTTTTATAATCTCCAACTTTGTAAATCTTAGTAGTGATTGTAAAAAAACACTAATGGAATTGAACTATATAATTTATGAACATGATCATAAATATTTGAGCACTAGAAACCCTATTATTTTTAAGGGTTTTAAAGCAGACCCTTCTCAGATAAGAAATTTTTACTTTTATAAAAACGCAAAAGCTGTTTTTTGTCAAACTAATTTCCACAAAGATATTATTAGTAAAAATATGAACTTGGATAATCTAATAAGTGTTGGTGGAAACCTATGGAGCACAGAAATATTAAATAAAATAAGAGAACTACAGCATACTCCTAAAAAGAATAAATGCTCTATACTAAATTCTAATACACAACATAAGAATACTCATGGAACAATTGAGTACTGCAGGAAAAACAAGATTGAATATGATCTCATTGCAAACTCAAACTACTTGGAGTTCTTAAAATTAATGTCTAAAAATAAAAAATTAATTTTTTTACCAAGAAGCCCTGAAACACTATCTAGAATCGTAGTAGAAGCGCGTATGTTAGGATGCAGCATCGTATCAAATCAAATGGTAGGGGCAACCCAAGAGGATTGGTTTAATCTCAAAGGAGAAGAATTGATCTGCTATATGTTGAAAAAGAGAGAGGAAATTACTGATTTAATTATGAAATTTGTCAATTCAAAAAACAATAATATTAAAAAACCATTGATCTCTTTGATAACAACGTTTTGTGAAGCAGAAAAATATATAAAAAGTTTTATGGAAAATATAACAAACCAAAGCATGTTTGAAGAATGTGAGTTGGTAATAGTTGACGCAGATTCAAACGGAAAAGAAAAGCAAATAATTAAATCTTATATGATACATAATAAAAATATAAAATATATTAGATTAAAAGATAAGTTATTACCAACCCCTTCTCTCAACATAGCTTTGAAAAATTGTACCGCACAGTATTTATCATTTGCATTTGTAGATGACGTTAAGAAAGAAGATTGCCTAGAAAAACTATTCGATTTAATCAAACAAAATCCTGATATTTCTTTAGTTTATGGCGATGTACTTGTCACAAACCAGCAAAATGAAGTTTATGAAGAAAATACTAGTTATAAGAAGTTTGAACATTCATTATTACCTTTTTCACCGGAAAACATGATAAAGTGTCTTCCGGGACCAATGCCCCTTTGGAATCGAGAAATTCATGATAAGTGTGGACTTTTAAATGAAAAAGACTGTAACTACGCTGATGATTGGGATATGTGGTTAAGAGCAGTTAATTCAGGCTTTAAGTTCAAAAAATTAAACGAACCGGTTGGACTATACTATGCCGGGGGTAGATCAACTTCACACAACTTAAATCAGAGAAAAGAAGAGGCCAAGATTTTCTTCAAATACTCACATCTCTTCGGCCAGAATTTCCACAAATTCCGACCATACTTTCAACAATTTTTATAGGAAAAAAAATGAAAAAAAGAAAATACTTACCGACATTATCGGAGCTAATTGACCGACTATCGATAGCACAACTTAAAGAAGTTTTCATCACAGAACACAAAGAAGAATATGCAACAGAAATTTCTGATATTTTACACGATATTGACTTGACACTTAAAGAAAAAAATGCTATAATAGATAGTGACACTATAAGAGCAATTGTTGTTTTATCTCAAATGAATTTACATATTTGGCATAATGAGTCAAACTATCGAAAAGGAATTAAAGATGGCAACAATTTAGAACTAACACACGGTCTAAACGGTATCCGAAATACAGCAAAAAACAAAATACAAGAATTGGCCGGAGGCCGAAAAGATTATAAAATAGACTGCTTAGCAGCAGAATTTAAAGAATGGGAGATTAGTTGGAATGACTCCACCGAAGACATTTAGAGAATATTATAAATACTACTTAACACTACATACAAATAAATGGACAAGAAGAATGCACGTCCTGGGGCAGTTGACCACCATAGGTTATGTCGTAGCAGCTTTTTATTTGCAAATATGGCTTTTGCTTTTGTTCACTCCTTTTATTGTATATCCTTTTGCGTGGACTGGTCACTATGTTTTTGAAAAAAACAAACCCGCCGCTTTTAAAAACCCTTTGTGGGCTAAGGTTTGTGATTGGATTATGTTAAAAGACTGGATTTTAGGGAGAATTGAAAGATGAAAAAGATTTTAATAACTGGTGGCGCAGGCTACATAGGCAGTGAACTAACTAAATATTTCTTAAAAGATGATTATAAAGTCACATGTCTAGATAATTTGATGTACGATTGCACTTCTTTGTTGAGATACACTGTTGAGCCTAATTTTAATTTTGTGAAAGGGGATGTTAGAGATATACCCCTCATGAAAAAACACATGAAAGATGCTGATATTATAATACCCTTGGCGGCTCTAGTTGGCTTCCCGTTATGTGAAAAAGATGAGCGCGGAGCAAAAGAAATAAATTACGAAGTAAATCAATGGATAGCGGATAACAAATCACAAGACCAAAGAGTTATTTATCCTTGCACAAATTCAGGCTATGGTACCAATATAGGTATATGCACAGAAGAATCTCCATTAAATCCGGTTTCACTATATGGTATAACCAAAGTTCAAGCAGAGCAGGCATACAAAGAAGTCGAAAACCATGTGACTTTCAGATTCGCGACTGTTTTTGGTCCAGGCTCTAGAATGCGAACAGATCTTTTGGTAAATAATTTTGTTCTTAAAGCACTGAGAGAAAGGGTTTTAGTTTTGTATGAGTGTGAATTTATGAGAAATTATTTACATTTACAAGACGCTTGTAGATCTTTTAAATTCATCGTTGATAATTGGGATAAATGTAAAAATGAAACCTACAATGTTGGCCATGACGATTTAAATATGAACAAGTTACAGTTAGCTAAAAAAATTAAAGAGCATATTCCTTTAGAAATCATACGTGCCGAAATCAATTCTGATCCGGATATCAGAGATTATGAGGTCAGCAGCCAAAAAATCTATGATAAGGGTTTTGCATGCAAATACGATCTAGACGATGGTATCGAGCAATTGATTAAAGCATATAATATTATTGAGTCACCATGGTTTGCAAATTATTAATAGGTCAAAAAATATGAAACAAGTAGAAATACTTTTTGTACATCCAAATGCATCAAAAAAAGTGTATCAAGATCTGAGTAAAGATCTATCAGCTATAGAGCCGCCAATTTGGGCAGCACTATTGGCTAACAGTATGCGAGCATCCGGATGGCAAAAGGTTGCAATTTTAGATTGTGAAGCGGAGAATCTTTCTCCAAAAGAAAGCGCAGAAAGTATATTGACGTACAAAGCAAGATTGATTGTGTTTGTGGTATACGGACAACAGCCTTCCGCTTCCACGCAGAATATGCAAGGAGTGCACGATTGTTTGGAGATTTTAAAAAATAAATCTCCGGAAAGCAAGGTCTTGCTAACTGGTCTATATCCTTCAGCTGTTTCTAGAAAAACAATGCTAGAAGAAAAAACTGACTTTGTCTGTCAAGGAGAGGGTCCCCGCACTATCAAATCTCTTCTAAGGGTTACTGATATGACGAACTCGGAAGAGTTAAAAAAAGTTCCGGGACTATGGTACAGAGAGTCTGGTAAGATTAAATTTACACGCCCAGCGCCACTTATAACCCAAGAGGAATTAGTAGAAGAGTTACCAGGTATGGCTTGGGATCTATTACCTATGGACAAATATAGAACCTCCAATTGGCATGCGATGACGAATGATAACATTACTGGGCCGTTTGCCTCTCTATATACTAGTTTGGGTTGTCCTTTTAGATGTAGTTTTTGCTGTATTAATGCACCTTTTGGAAACAACAACGTTGAAAACTCGGACTATGCTAGAAACAAATTTAGATTTTGGGATCCTGAGTTTATGATTACCGAGTTTGATAAAATACATAAAATGGGAATTAAAAATGTTAAGATCGCCGACGAAATGTTTGTTTTAAAACAAAATCACTTTATGAAGTTATGTGAACTAATCATAGAAAGAGGCTATGATTTTAATATATGGGCATATGCAAGAATAGATACGGTTAAAGAGAAGTACCTAGATACATTAAAAAAAGCTGGTGTCAAATGGTTGGCGCTAGGAATCGAATCAGGAAATACAGTTGTAAGAAAGGATGTTATAAAAGGTAGATTTACCGAGGTAAACATTAGTGATATTGTAGGGCAAATTCAAAATGCAGGTATCAGCGTCATTGGTAATTATATTTTTGGTCTACCAGAAGACAATGTAGAAACTATGCAAGAAACTCTAGATCTAGCTAAAGAACTTAATTGTGAATTTTCTAATTTCTATTGTACTATGGCCTATCCAGGATCTAGATTATACTTAGATGCTATTAAAAACAATTGGAAATTGCCCGACTGTTATGTCGGCTATTCCCAACATTCATATGAAATGCGACCCTTGGATACAAATCACATACCAGCATCAGAGGTGGTTAAATTTCGTGATTATGCTTTTAATGATTATCATGAAGATCCTAAATATCTAGATATGGTTGAACATAAATTTGATTTAGAGACGCGAAATAAAATGATAGAGATGTGCAAATACACGCTAAAAAGAAAACTTTTGGGAGATTAAAGTGTTAAATGAAAAAGAATTAATAGAATTTGAAAACGACATAGCGGACTGTTTTAATAATGCAAAAATTAAAGCACCGGTTCACCTATATAATGGAAATGAAAGCGAGATAATAAAAGTTTTCCGTGACAATAAGATTTCATCAGAAGATTGGATTTTGTGCTCATGGAGAAGTCATTATCAATGTCTTCTAAAGGGCGTCCCAAAGGAAAAACTTAAGCAAGCTATTTTAGAGGGCAGATCTATTTCTTTAAGCTTCAAAGAACACCGAGTGCTGTGCTCGGGTATAGTAACCGGACAGCTATCAGTTGCTCTGGGTATCGCATTAGATATCAAAAGAAAGAGAGAAAGCAATAAAGTATATTGCTTTATGGGTGATATGACTTCCGAAACAGGTGCAGCACATGAGGTAATAAAATACGCTAGAAATCATAAATTGCCGATACATTTTATTATAGAAGATAACGGAAAATCAGTGTGCACAGACACAAGAGCAACTTGGGGTGTTGATAAACTAACATTTGAAGGGGTTAACGATGAATATATTACTTACTACAAATACAAACTAGACAAATACCCTCATGCCGGAGCCGGCATAAGAGTACAATTTTAAGAGGAAAAAAATGGGAAAATATTTTGATGAATTAACTAAAGCTATGACTTGGCTTGGTGAGCAAAGCGACACAATTTTTATAGGTCAAGCTGTGGAATACAAAGGAACCGCCATGACAAACACATTGGTTAAAGTTCCAAAAGATAAATTGCTTGAAATGCCTGTAAACGAAGAGATGCAAATGGGGATTACCAATGGTCTTGCAATCGCAGGTAGTGTACCAATAAGTATTTATCCTAGATGGAATTTTTTAATATTGGCAGCAAACCAATTGGTTAACCACCTGGACAAGTACAGCATCTACACTCATGGTGAATTTTCACCAAAAGCAATTATAAGAACAGGGATAGGTTCTAGTAGGCCACTAAATCCACAAATACAACACACAGGTAATTTTACAGAAGGTTTCAAGAGTATGTTAGATACAGTTGAAGTAATTCGTTTAGACGAACCAGAACAAATATTGCCGGCGTATCAAAAAGCATACAACAGAACAGATGGAAAAAGTACTATTTTGGTTGAATGGGGAGATTTTTATAATGAAAAATAGGGTAACACATAAAGAAATAAAAAAGATATCTTTGAAAATGTTAATGATAAAACGAGGCTTATATTATGAATTATAAAGAAAAACGTCCATGGGGAACATTTGAAAATCTTTTAGATGTAGACTACTGCAAAGTAAAAGAAATTGTTATTAAACCTGGCCAAGCCCCAAGCTATCAGTTTCACTATAAAAGAAATGAAGTTTGGGTTGTAACACAAGGAAAAGGACTTGTGACACTAGATGAAAAAGATGAGGAAGTTTCAGCAGGATCAGTTGTTAAGGTTCCTGTTGGTATAAAACATAGAATAAGAAATATTGGTGATAACGATCTTATCTTTATCGAAGTGCAAACTGGAGAATACTTTGGTGAAGACGACATTGTAAGATTAAAAGACGACTACAACAGGTGAAAAATGAATTATAAAGTATTGATTACAACTACCGGCATAGGGAGCAGACTTGGTGAATTAACAAATTACACCAATAAGTCTTTGATCAGAATTGGAGATAAACCAGCGATTTCTCATATTATAGAAAAATATGCTGATGATGCTTCATTCGTTATCACTTTAGGTCATTTTGGTCATCATGTTAGAGAGTTTTTAGAGATGGCATATCCGAATAGAACCTTTGAATTTGTAGAGGTAAAAAATTATTCTGGCCCCGGTAGTAGTCTAGCCTATTCCATAATGCAAGCAAAAGATAAATTGCAGTGCCCTTTTGTGTTTAATGCATGCGACTCTATTTTGCATAATAACTATCTTATCATGGATTCAGTCTATCAAAATTTTTGCATTGGAAGCCAAGTGGAAGACTCTTCACATTACACTACCTTATTGGTTGAAGATGAAAAAGTTAAGCAAATAAAAGATAAGGGTGAAATAAATTATGATGCAGTATACATTGGTATTTGTGGTATAAAAGATTACGAAATGTTTTGGGATGAGCTGGAATCACTTCTTGCGGAGAATCAAGGCAATTCTTCTTTATTTGAAGGAGACATCATAAATCGAATGTTAGGAGACAAAAAATTCTTTTTTGTTGAAACAGCTGACTGGTTTGATATAGGCAATGCTGGGGAGCTTGAAAAAACAAGAAAACACTTTAAATCCACAGCTGAGGTCTTGGAAAAGAAAGAAGAATCAATTTATTTTTTTGATAAACATGTCATCAAGTTTTTTCATAACAAAGAGATAGCAAATAACAGAGTTTTAAGAGGTGTTCAACTAAAAGGCATAGTCCCAGAGATTGTTGATTACAAATCTAACTTTTATAAATATGAAAAATCACAAGGCAATTTGATGGCTAAAGTAGTAACTCAAGACTCATTCCAGATGCTGCTAGATTGGTCTCAACAGAATCTTTGGCTAAAGAAAGATGTGGAAGATTTTAATGAATTATGTTACAAGTTTTATATTGACAAAACAAAAAGCCGAATCGAAAAGTATGTTGAAAAGTACGATGATTCAGAACAAACGATCAATGGCTTGCTAGTGCCTACTGCAACTGAGTTACTAGCTCAAGTTGATCACCGCTGGTTATGTGATGGAAAACCAAGCCAGTTCCATGGAGATTTCATATTGGACAACATATTGCAGACAAAAGATGGATTTCGCTTATTAGACTGGCGGCAAGACTTTGCTGGTAACATAGAAGTTGGTGATATATATTATGATCTTGCAAAGCTGAATCACAATTTAACAGTAAATCATGAAATAGTCAATAATAAACTTTTTAGTCATTCAGAACAGAACTGTTATATACTATGTAATTCTACTTTAGTAAGTTGCAAAAAAATACTTGAAAGTTTTGTTTTAAAAAATAACTTAGACTTTAAAAAAGTAGAGACTCTAACTGCTTTAATATGGATTAACATGGCTCCTTTGCATGAATATCCTTTTAATAAGTTTTTATTTAATTTTGGAAAATATAATTTAAAAAGGAGTTTAAATGATTAAGTATTTTTTAGGCCCAATGTCTAGGAATGTTGTTGATGCTGTTTTGGAATTTGAAAACAAAACAAAAAATCAAATTGGATTTATTCCCTCTAGAAGACAAGTCGAGTTTGATGGGGGCTATGTTAATAATTGGACAACAAAAACCTTCAGAGAATATGCTCAATCTTCATTTATTACAAGAGATCATTCAGGCCCCGGGCAGGGATTAAAAAATGATGATGGATATAGATCATTGGAGGAAGATTGTAAATATCTTAATATGATTCATGTTGATCCATGGAAAAAATATCCTGATTTCGAAGAAGGTTTGCGCCATACCATTGATATTATTAAATTTTGCTATAGTAATAATAAAAACTTGCTTTATGAAATCGGAACAGAAGAAGCAATACGAAAATTTGAAACAGAAGAAGTTGAAAAGCTTATTACAAGCTGTCAGAAATTGCTTCCGAGAAACATTTATGAAAAAATTGATTATGTAGTTATACAATCCGGAGTTGGACTGAATTTGGGCGAAATGAAAAACACGGGCAGATTTAGTTCTGATCGCCTTTCTTCAATGATTGAAGTGTGTAAAAAACATAATCTAAAAACCAAAGAGCACAATGGAGATTACCTATCCAACAACGAATTAAAATTAAGATTTGATCTTGGATTGGATTCAATAAATATAGCACCAGAATTTGGACAAATTGAAACTCTCTGTTACATAGAGGCACTAAAAAATACAAATTTATTTGAACAATTTTACAATGTATGTTACAATTCTAAAAGATGGGAAAAGTGGGCTAAAAAAGGTTTTAATCCACATGTTGAGAGAGAGAGGCTCATAACAATTTGTGGCCATTATGTATTTTCAAGTCCTGAGTTTCTAGAAATCAAACCAAACATAGACCAAAAGATTAAGACAACAATTACACAAAAATTGGAGAAAATGTATGAAATTTAAAACTGTAGCGTTTGATCTAGACGATGTCCTGTGTTACAGGACATCGGAAGAAGGTGGGGTTCAAAAATACCATTCTTGTAAACCAATACAACAAATGATTGATGTGGTTAATAAATGTTATAATTCCGGAATGTATATAAAGATTTACACTGCTCGTGGAATGAGTATTTTTACAGGAGATACTAGTAAAGTTTACTCTTCGCTCTTTGAGCTTACCAAAAAACAACTCGCAGATTGGGGAGTACAACACAATGAGTTGGTAATGGGAAAAGCTCATTTTGATTTACTGATAGATGATAAAGCAGTTGATTCTGCTGCAATTAATACCTTTCAAGATGTTATAAGGAGACTTAACAAATGATTTTTTTAAACAATGTTTACATAACTAACGAACCAAGTCCGTTTTCATCGGGCTATGATAGGGGAAACTTACCGAATAATGATAAGTTGGATATTTACAAATATTCATTAGCCTCTTTGTCCAACGCATACCCATGGAAAAGAGCAATTATTTTTTTTGAATTACATGAAGAATATCATGACAGAGAGCAAGAGCTAATTGAATTCATAAAAGAAGAATTCAAAGGTATTGATTTAATATTGAGAAACACCAGAAATGAATATGTAAGCGATTGGATTGATACCTATGATCTTTTAAACGATGAGCTTATTTGGTTTTGCTGTAATCATGACCACATTTACATGGATAACACAGACTACCTTGAAAATTATATTCATATGTTCCGAAAAAATTATTCAAACACTTTATCATCAATTTTCTTTTCTCACTGGCCTGAGATGCTAAGTCATGTTTCTGACGGTTCTGTTGAAAAAGTTGATGGCCAAAGCGTGTTTAAAATTTCTACAAATACTAGGATCTGTAGTATTCAAATTATAACTAAAAAGCTTTATAAAAGTTGGTGGATTGATGGATGGGAACATATAGATACTAGTAAAATATTTTTACCAAGATCCGATCATGCGAAATCGATCTATGACTTTAAAAATCTTGAAAGTTTTGAACTTTTTGTACCATCAAAAGAGATTTGTCGTCATTTTGATGGATATGGTCATACAAGGCCGGCAATGTCCAATAAAGACTGTCCCGCACTATCAATACCAGAGGGCTTTTTTGAAAACAACATTAAAATCAATTTTAATGTTGACAAAGACAGAAATAAATGCTATACTTACTTCGATCCTTTATGTGAAAAATATTATGCTTGGTGTAGAACTGGCACTGACTACAAGTGGTGCGAGGATGATATTCCTAAGTTTTGGAATTCTAGAATATCATCTATTCAAAGTCGTGATATACCAGAGCAAGAGATAAAACAAGCAAAAATAAACAATTTGATTACATTGGTTTTTTCTAATGCAAAATATCATAATAATTGGCATCAGAAGATCAAACAAAAATTACTAAATCAAATAATGAAAGAACATGGATTTTATAGGAGTGATAAATGAAAAATAAAATATTGGTAGTCTACAATACTTGCGGTATCAAACAAGATAATACAAAATGGTACATTGAGTGTTTAGAAGGTTTTTTAAAACAAAAATTTGATGGATTTAGTGTTGTAATGTCTTCATGTTTAAACAGCAAAGAGTGTATCAAAGAAGTTACTAGTCACTTTAAAAACAAAATATCTTACTGCTATCATCTAGAGCCACACACAGTTAATGTAACTTTTAACAAAACAGTTCAAGAAACAACCAAAAGGCTCGGAGAGTTTGAATATTATGTCTATGTAGATTCTGGATGTACTTTTGGTGACAATGTGAACATTTTGTCTGAAGCGTACAAAAGCTTAAAGGAAAATGATTATGGCATGTTGTCTTTACAAGTTGATACTGACGAAGCGTTGCAAGCCATAGATCCCAATTTGAAGTATGAATCAAAAGAGATTCAAATAAAAGAGAAAGATTTGGTAATTCCACTGGGTAAAGCCTGTAATGGGCACGTAATATTTCATTCAAACGAATTTTTAAAACACTACGATAACAAATTATGGCCAGATGTTTTCGCAGCATATTGTACAGAAAGCACTTTTAGTTTTCTTTGTTCTTCGCTCAACAAGAAATGGGCGATTCTAAAAGACTTACAAATACACCATTTGAAGGCAATTGATGGTCCATCGTCTTCTGTTTCTCATGTATCCAAAATACATGGCAATCCATGGAACAATCTTTTATATAAAAGAAACGCATTAGACTTTATAAATGATGAGGAAGCAATAGAGGCTGGTTTGGGATACGAAGAGTGTAATAATATTATGATGCATAAAAAAGAAGCATATACAGAAAATGGATATCCGAAAAACCAAAAAGCTTTAATAGAAAAGATTAATCAATACTTTTTTCTAGATGTAAAAGATCTAGATTATAATGAAATAAAATACAAATTTTTAGGACTAAAATGAAACTATATAAATACAAAAACGCTAAAAAACATGTGCATGATACAATGAAAGTGTACATAAATACGGTACCTCTCAGTGAAAAAGGCATATCGCAACATTTTACTATTACCGAAGATCCTACCCGGGCAGACTATTTCTATATGGGTCAACTATCAAATGACAAATTTAGGTCTATCCGCCCGGAAGATTTTGCTTATTTTGATAAAAACAAAGAAAAACACATATGCGATGTTGAAGGGGAGGGTGGCCAACCAATACCAACTTGGTTACAAGACAGCATCATAACAACTATGGGACCACTAAAGACATACAAAAATGTGAAAAAACTTTTTACTAGACCAACATTTTCGCATTTGTTATTGGATATAATTAAAAATAGAGATGAAAACCTTTCTATACCTACAAAAAAATCTTTTGGCTTTAGGGGGTTTATAAATCATAAGATTAGAGCTATGATGCTGCACTCTGTTCATAATTCAAATTTTCCAAAAGAAATTCATATTAATAGAAAATGGTCAGGCCCCTCAGAAGTTGGAGGAAAAATACAGCAAGATTACATTGACACCATGAGCAATAACTTATTATCTCTATGCCCAAGAGGGTCTGGTATTGATAGTGTGAGACTGATTGAAAGCTGCTATTACAGCAGAGTTCCAATATTAATATCTGATTATGATTATTTTTTAGTTGGTGAGGAAAACTGTGATTTGGATTTTGTTTTTAGAATAACAGGAAGGGATTTAAGTCCAACAAAAATAACAGAGCAATTAATTGAAATATACAATACTCCGATTGAAGAATTACAAGACAGGGCCAAAAGAGCAAGAAGTTACTTTGATACTACGATTAGACGATACTTTGAAGACCCTACATTATTTTTCTTAAATTGGTTAACGGATGAAAACAATGAAAAACAGTAAAATATTTAACCCAAAAAGCAAAATATTGGCTAACTCTGATAGGGTTTTTGAGCATATCAAAACTGGTTACACAAACCCAGTTTTAATCGAAGTTGATCCTTCAAACGCATGTAATCATGCTTGTAGTTTTTGTCTATCTTCGTACATACATTTTGATAAATACAAAGGAACTGAAACGTTTTCTAGAGCTATCATGCCTAGAGAAATGCTTATGGGCTTATGTAAAGATTTTGTTGGTATGGGTGTTAGAGCTGTAAATTGGACTGGTGGTGGAGAACCAACCTTAAATAAACACCTAAAAGAAGCGATTGAATATTGTGGGCAAAACGGGATAAAAATGGGAATGTTTACCAATGGCACTTTGTTTGATAAATGGGACATGTTTGAAACATTGGTACACAATATGACATGGGTGAGAATATCAGTAGACGCTGGTACGAAAGAAACATACAATGGTGTCAGAAGAGCTAGGGGAAAACAAGATTGGGACAAAATGGTCTCCAATCTAAAAAAGTTAATAGAAGTTAACCAGAGATATGGAAACAAAATAGATATTGGTGTTGGATATGTTATTTCCCCAGATACGTATCACGAAATTGTTGATTTTGCAAAGTTTTTTAAAGATTTTGATTTAACATACTGTCAATTTAAACCAGAGATTATAATTCGCGAAGACGGCGGACAACAAAGGGATTTGGATTTCTGGTTAAACAAAGTCAACCCTTTGCTAAAAGAAGCAGAATCTATATTAGGTGATAAATTCCAAGTAAATGGGTATAAATTTGAAGATTTGGCAATGGATAGAAAAAGTTTTGGTAGAAACTACAAAAAATGCCTAGGATCGCAAATTTCCCCATGCATCGGAGCAGACGGACATGTTTATGTGTGTACAAACCATAGAGGTTGGAAGCAATATAGTTATGGCTGCTTATATGATGGAAAGTCTTTTAAAGAAATTTGGCAAGACTTAGTTAGAAGAAAAGAGGTTATGAATCTAATAGAGAATGTCGAGTGTTTCAAAAATTGCACCAAATTATGCAAACCCCACGAAAGCAATAAGGCAATTTGGGAAATACATGAAAAACAAAAAAATATGAATGCCAAAGAAAGACAAGAATATGAAAAAGAATTATCACAACAAAAAGAGGAAGTTATTAAGGTCATTAAACACGCGGAATTTATATGATAAAATTAATAAATGGCAGAGGTCAGTTGGGTGATAAATTAAAAAAAGCAATAAAACATGACAATACGCAGGAAAATATTGTTATTTATCACACTTGGAACATTGAAGATAAGTCTGAGGTGGTACAAAGATTAGAATACGAAAAATTTGTAAATTTTGTCAACAATAATAAAGAAAAAAAAATAGTCTTTATTTCGACTAGTTCGCAAAAAGATAATTGGTACAATTATTATAAACATTTATCTGAAGCTTTTTTGTTGACAAACTATGAAAAGTGTGTTATAATAAGATTACCTACTTTAATTGGAAAAGGTATTTTTCCTCTTTTAAAATCCAAAGAGATTGAGCCAATAGGAAAATTTAATTTAATCTCTTTAGACAAAGCAGTTAAAATAATTTTACAAAAAACAAAAGAAGAAAATATTGTCAAAACTTTCCATATTGTAGGTGAAAATATTTCTGCTGAAAGTGTAAGTGAGATCTTATGTATATAAAAAAAATAGAGAATTTTGATATCGAAGGGTTACTTTTGATAACTATTGATAATTTTTACGATGACCGTGGTGAAATCTGGACACTACATAGTAATAATGATATTTTTCCCAATTTTGTTGAAGACAAAATAACAATATCGAAGCATGGAGTTTTACGTGGCCTACATGGTGACCGAGACACACATAAGCTAATCTCGTGTCTAGAAGGATCTTTTATTTTAAATGTTGTTGACGCAAGAACTGATTCCAAGACTTATGGGAAGAGTGAAAAATTTGAGTTAACAAATAATGGTCAATTAGTCCTAGTACCAGCAGGGTGTTTAAATGGCCACCTCTGTACCTCAGAAAAATGTATTTTTTGGTACAAATGGTCTGAAAAATATGATCTTTCAAAACAAGTAACAGTTATGTGGAACGATAGTGAATTAAATTTAGATTGGGGCACTAAACGGCCGATATTGTCTGAAAGAGATAAATGTGGAGAAAAATTCAAAGGAGTAAGATTATGAAAATTAAATATCCATTAGCGAAAGAAACAATAAATGAAGAAGACATAAATGCATTATGTAACTGGCTTAAAAGCTATCCTAGATTGACCAAAGGAGAACTTACTGTAGAGGTTGAGGAGGAATGGGCTAAGTACATAGGTACCAACTATGCTGTTTTTAATAATTCAGGGTCTTCTGCAAATTTATTAATGATATATACAGCCATAATGTGTGGCAAGATAAATAATAAGAAAATTGTTGTACCATCAGTCGGATGGGTTACAACAATCTCACCAGCAATACAATTTGGATTAGATCCGATTATGTGTGGAGCTTGTCCTAAAACTTTTGGCATAGACCTAGATGAACTAGAAGAAATATGCGAAAGAGAAAGACCTGATGCTGTTATATATGTTCAGGTACTAGGTGTACCGCACCATAGAGAGCGATTACTGGCTTTAAAAGAAAAATATGGCTTCTTCCTAATGGAAGATGCTTGCGCCGCTTTAGGAGCATCCTACAGCGACGGACAAATGGTTGGAACTATTAGTGATATGTCTTCTTTTTCTTTTTACTTTGGTCACCAACTGTCTACAATAGAAGGAGGAATGGTCAACACAAGTGATAAAGAGTTATACGATATGTTATTGATGCTAAGAAGTCATGGTTGGGGTAAAGACTTATCCAAAGATACATACGATAGTTTAATTGAAGAAAATGAAGTTGACGACTTTCATAAGCCATTCACTTTTTTCGTAGCAGGTTTTAACCTAAGATCAACAGACTTACAAGCATTTCTGGGTTTAAGACAGATAAAAAAAGCAGAATGGGTTGCTAAGAGAAGAAATGAGAACCATCTTTTATATGCAAAACTATTAAAAGGTCATGTTCGATATCAAGATTGGGGTGGACACAATCCTGTGTCTATTTCTTTCGGTGCATTGGCAAACGACACAGAACATAGAAGAGAAATTGTAAATAGATTAGTAAGCAATGGAGTAGAAACAAGAATATATAGTGCTGGTAATCTAGGTAGACACCCTTTTTGGGTCAAAAGATATGGGGTGTATGAAGAAGAAATGTCAGACAAGATTCATTCTTGTGGTTTCTTTGTACCAAATTACCCAGAAATGTCTGAAGAGGATATTCATTTTATTTGCAAAGTTATAAAAGGTGAATAATGTCTATTTTAGTAATTGGTGAAAGTTGTTTAGACGTTTTTATGTATGGCGAGTGCAAGCGGCTGTGCCCAGAAGCACCTGTTCCTGTTTTTAACCCAACACATAAGGTAGAAAACGGAGGTATGGCCTTTAATGTATATAGAAATCTCCAATCTATGGGAGCTGAGTGTTTTTTACAAACAAATTCAAATTATAAAAAAATCACAAAAACTAGATTTGTTGATCACAAAACAAATCATATGTTTATGAGATTGGATGAAAATGATAAATCGTTCCAAAAATGTGATCTTAAAAAAATTAATTTTTCTTCATATGATGCTGTGGTTATTTCCGACTATAACAAGGGCTACTTATCTAAAAAAGACATAAACTACATTGGGAAACAACATGATTGTGTTTTTCTAGATACTAAAAAAATCTTAGGTGATTGGTGTAAAAGTATAGCCTATATAAAAGTTAATTTAGATGAATTTGAAAGAACTAGGCATATTTTAGATGAAGAGATACGTGACAAGCTAATAATTACCATGGGAGCAGATGGTGCTCGTCACAAAGGCATATTATATCCTGTACCAAAAGTGGAAATAAAAGATACATCCGGTGCCGGTGATACTTTTGTAGCCGGCCTAACAACAGAGTTTATAAAAAGCAAAAATATAGAGGTTGCCATAAGCTTTGGTAATTCCTGTGCTACAAAAGTAGTGCAGAAAAAAGGAGTTTCGACAATATGAAAAAAGTTTGGGTAAATGGTTGTTTCGATATAATTCATCGCGGACACTTAGAATTATTTCAATTTGCAAAAAGTAAAGGTGAGTTATTAATTGTAGGTATAGATTCCGATCAGAGAGTAAAAACACTAAAAGGCGAAAATCGACCTTTTAATAATCAACAAGACAGAAAGTATTTTCTAGAATCTATTAAATTTATCGATCAGGTTGAAGTCTTTAATACAGAACAAGAGTTAGAGCAAAAAATTAAAATTATTGCACCCGATATAATGATAGTGGGATCAGACTATAAAAACAAAAAAGTTATAGGGTCCAAGTATGCAGAAGAACTAGTCTTCTTCGATAGAATAGATGGCTATTCAACAACAAAAATTTTGGAGAAAAAATGATAACAGACAATTTAAAACTAACATATGTGTTCGATATTGATGGAACTCTATGTACACTAGGTGATGGTACTTATGAAAATGCATCCCCCATCCTCCACAGGATTACAAAGGTCAATGAGTTATATAACAATGGTCATAAGATTGTTTTAAACACAGCAAGAGGTATGGGCAGAACAAAAAACAACGCATTGCTAGCAGAAAAATTGTTTAGAGAATTAACAGAAAAACAGCTAGATGATTGGGGAGTAAAATACCACAAACTTTTTATGGGAAAACCATCTGGTGATATCTATATTGACGACAAGGGAGAAAAAGATGAAGACTTCTTCGACACAAAAAATTAATTTTGTCCCCAAAGGATGGGGGTTTGAAAAATGGATCCACAACGCAGAATTATATTGTGGAAAACTATTATACTTTGTAAAAGGTCGGAAATGTTCTTGGCATTATCATAAAATTAAAGATGAGGTGTTTTACGTACAGTCAGGTCGTA
>Ga0209535_1001241_pt1 | contig 17524 bp, 21 predicted proteins | sample LinPmetageLP28_FD_184041 | JGI IMG/M metagenome (GOLD analysis project Ga0209535, IMG submission 184041) | Marine viral communities from the Pacific Ocean - LP-28 (SPAdes) (version 2) | ecosystem: Environmental > Aquatic > Marine > Oceanic | place: Pacific Ocean | collected 2009-08-22 | reverse complement strand
GAGTTCAATTTTGACCCCTACAGCAAACGATTTGTTTCAAAACCAATTTGATCCAAATGGTGCGGAAATGTCACTTCTTGACCCGTCAAACTATACCGACGACATAAAAGCGGTGGTTGCACTGGCCGAGCGGTTGCACGAGGTGTTCTTTGACACCCCCTGCTCCGTTACCATATGCAACGATAACAATGTGAAACACGCGGCGGCTTGGTACAGCCAAAATGCCGTGACGTTCCACTTAATACGTTTAGGTCACCGGTGGTTTGCCGAAGATAATTTGCAGGATCAAATTGACTTGATGTTGCATGAATTCGGACACCATTACGAGTCTGACCATTTGTCGGAAAACTACTACAATGCTTTGACCAAACTAGGCGCGAAACTCGCGGTCAGCTTGGGAATGAAAAGGTAATAAAGGATAGAAGAGCCGCACCGAAAGGTGCGGTTTTTTTATGTCTAAAAATTGTCGGTTGCTGAGAACCCGTACCGACAACGGGTCATTTAAACCCCCGAAGGGGACGGCTCACAACTGCCGCAAGGAAACTTAGTGAAAGAAGTCCGACTCAACATCCGTGAAGAAGGTGTCTTCCTCTTCGGATTCAAGGCTCTCCACATTAAGCAAGGCAGCACTCAATCCCATGACCAAAGTGCCCAAAAAAACCTTATTGTTAGGCGACTTCAGCATCAATTCCGTGAGCAAGCCACAAAGCGAACCGGCCACAGCAGCACCGGTAGGCACCTTAGAATCTTTTAAATGGCTCAACATAGCCTCGGTGCTGTCCAAAGAAAACTCAAACTGAGCTTCTAATTTTTCGGCCTCCCGCTTTTCTTTCTTGGTTTCAGATTCCTTAACCATAATGTTCATCAACCCCTTAAAATTCGTTCCCATGCTGCACTCAGCCCTCTCGCATCTCTTATTAACAATTCGTCGGGTTTTGCCAGCATGTAATCCGCTAACGCAGATTCAATGGTAGTCACCGCATCATCCCATGACAATCCTATAAATTCCACTACATTCTCTGTTTCTTCACGCATAATTCTCTCCAAAAACGTTAATTGTTAATTCAAATCCACCGTCATCATCGGCTATCCAATCGGTATCGAACCCGCCGCCGTAATGTAAAGTAAGCAACTCCCCAAGCGCCTGATTAAAATCGTCGGTATACAGGGGGCATTGCGGCTCATCAGGATCTAATAATGAATCGTGCATCAGGCTTCCTCCACTTCCCAAATGTCCGTCCCCTTTTCATAATAGTCCTCATTTTCTCCGCTATAATATTCCGCGAAAGTTCTAAACTCTCCGCGCCACATCTCGCACCACCCGCCCGCAGCTAAACGAAAAGACACGGTGAAGGTGTTGTCGTCGAACATCTGATACTTGTTCTCACATTCGTCATGCGCTTCGTAGCCTTTGGCAAGTTGTTTTCCATACGGACATCCACTTTGGTGTTGATTAGAAAAAAGCGGGGACTGCGCCTCTTTTTTGAAGTATTTTTGAATTAGTTTCTCGCGGGTAGGCTGATTGTATATCCTGCCGCCTACCTCATACGTATAACCTACGTAACCATATCCCCTGTACGATTCTCCGCTGTGCAGTGGGTGGATAAATTCCCCTATAACACGTATCGCGCACTTGTACGGATTATTACGTGAGAGTTTCTGGTATGCGTACACGGTGGGTTCACCCTTAAAATGAAACTCATACATGTTGTGTGATCTTCTTTTTTCCAATTCGTTCATTTTTCATCCCCCGCTAAAATAAGTTTGGCTTTAGACAACACTTCTTTTTCTATTTGGTCAGCATGAGGGTAATCACTAAAAGTATCGTTGTGTTTTACGATCCAAGAAAGGTGTTCACGACTAACCTCTAGCTTTTGGTAGGGCACACCAAGACTTCTAAGGAGTCGTATGGATTCAGCAGATTCGATTATCATCCATTGACGACGACAAACCGATTCTTCCTGAAGATCAACCAAATCCTCCTCGACCTCACGAGACAGATAATGAAAACTATCTAAAACAGTTTGAAGAAGCCCCAGAAGTCTAGCTATATCGTCGGCAGTTTGTTCTTGCCCAGATTCTCTTACATCCGAAATCAATGTGTCTTTTACAAAGCTTAAAAATTCTTTATCGTTCATTTGTCTTACACCTTTTGTTTAATGAGGTATGGGACTTTATAGGCTATCTAACCTCATGTCAAGGTATCAAACAAAATATTCCAGTCATCCCCGCGTGGGTTTTTCAAAAGCACCACGGGCGTGGTTCGTAGGCCGTGAGCCGCGACATCCATAGCTTGACCTCCTGCAAACGAATAGATATGCGTGTCTTTGCCTTTAGATAGCCGTATCCAGATCCAAACACTGGCGGCTCTATGCTTCATCATAAAAGATATTTGGTGGGGGGAAAGTCGAACGGTATTGCCGGAGCATTGTTTGAGTTCAATGAGATGAAACCCGTGTTCATTGCAAAGCATAACATCGGGCAAGCCTAACGATGCCGTCGACTCAAGTCTCGTCGGGTACCACTTCGGGTGGCTCTTCGACAATCTCTGCCTCAATAGGCTCCAAAATTGGCTCTCCCTCTTCTTCGGGGGCAACGTCGATGGCACCATAATTTTCCTTGATTGTTTCCAATTCCTTCAGGACTTGTTCTTTCGACATGGAATCAATTGAGCCGTAGCGCACTTCAGATTTGCTGACATACAGCCCTGCTGCTTGCCCTCTGAGTTTTTCAGCCTGTACAGCAGCACTGTAAGCACCATTAGAAAGAGATTCTTCCTTCAACTTAGACAAATCTTTTAAATGCCGATTGAAGGTAACCGCATACTTTTGGTTCAATTCTTCTCGATACTGCTGAATTGCTCGAACAATGTGCGGATTCTTCTCGGGATTCATCATTTCAGAGGCGCGTGTCCGTGCGGATTTTGTCGGGAAACCTGCATTGATTGCGGCCTCCGTTTGCGTGATAAAACCGTCTTGAGAGACTAATTCTTGAACAAACAATTCTTGTCGTCGATTTAATTTTTTTAGTGCAGGGTCTGACTTAGGCTTTGGAGCAACCCTTCTGCGTAATTTTCTGCGCTCCGATGAGGGCAGCACGTATCTATCTTTCAAAGGCATTCTTCAATTTCCTCCAGAGTAGCGGGACGTAAAAACAACGGGGTGCCTTTTCCCATATAGCTGCCACAAACATTGTATTCCATGTGCTCATAAGCTTCGATGTAAGCATCTTCTTCGTCATACTCCGCTTCTTCCATGTCCTCTTTTATGTTGGCGACTAAAATGTCCACACACTTATCGTAATCATAAACTAAAATGTCTTCTTCGCCACAACGAGAGCCAAAGCCAAGAACCGCGTCATCAAAACCGTCTGCTTTTAACATCAGCTACACATATCCCTTCCGCGTTTTGCCCCCTCATACACACGTCTTTTGTTTTCTATCTGGCAAGCATCAGAGCAAAATTTCTGTCTTTTTTTCCTCAGCACGTTCGTGCAGATGCAGCATTGTTTTCTCTCTGAAACTTTTCCAGAGCGGTCTAGTTTAGGCTTTTTAGACGCTTCTTTCGACAGATAGATTTCAAGAAAGGTTTTTAAGTTCGTCACGTCATCTACTGAAGCCTTGCCCTTGCACTTCAATTGCTGACCCACGTCCCGAGCAAGATGCTCGAAGTCTTCCATAAAATCTGTCATGCCACTTCTTGTGCCTTGTTTCTAGCGTGAACTTCCTCCGCCAAAAACTTCTGGTCGGTGTCACTTAAATTTTCACGTTTCCACGACTCAAAAACAAGCCTCAATTGACCACTGATCGTTCTTCCCTCAATTCTTGAGATAGTAACGATTTCTTCGTAGATTGGTTTTGGAACTAAAATGGATTTCCATTTGTTAGTGTCCATCAAATTACTCCTTTGATTTTATACGATTATATCTTGTTTTCTAAGATAGTTTCAAGAGGCACCGCCTCTCCCCAACTTGGCCCCAAATCAATGTCACATTGGCTTGGAACGCTCAGTTTTATTGCATTTTTCATCACTTCAGCATAGCCCAAAGCTTGCTCGGAAGAGGTCACTGAAAAAGCCAGTTCGTCATGCACCTGAAGCAACGGAACAACCCCCTGCTCATACAGTAAAACGATGGCTTGCTTGGTCATATCGGCAGCAGACGCTTGAATTAGACGGTTAAGACTTTTGTAAGTGTATGCCCGCTTTAACCGAGTGGTGTTTCCGTGAAGCGCGAGGGCTTCATCGCGAGGCATAGCCTTGTGCATCTTAAATGAATCCGGCTCCCACAGGTCAAACCGACACTTTCTACCCTTCAAACTGCGAATGGCACCGCTCGAACGCGGGTCATCCAACCTATTTTGTACCCCTTGCATCAATTGTTTTACGAACGGAACCCTTTCATGGTATTGCTTCGTGAGGATCTTAGCTTCTTCCAAAGAAATGTCTAATTGCTCAGATAACTTGGTGACACCCATTCCGTACATCATAGCTAGGTTTACCACTTTGGCTTGCTTGCGCGGTATTCCCGCCATCTCCGCCACCATGCTGTGAAAGTCTGTAGTCGGGTCATTGCTATACGCCTCGACAAACTCATCGACTCCGCCAAGCGACATATTTTTACTGTCACCGTAGACCTTGGCGTAATGCACCAAGATCCGTGGTTCCTGCTGCGAGTAATCTATGGCACTCCACTGCTCCCCTTCTTCTGGAAGAAATAAGCTGCGTATCATCGGCCCCAACTCTGGGTCGCGAGCCGGTATCTGCTGTAAATTAGGGTTGTTCATTGAAAAACGTCCCGATACCGTACCACCACTGTCCGAGCGCACTTGGTTGATATGGCTGTGAATGCGGTTGTCCTTGGTAACGTGCTTCATAATGTTGGTGATAAACGTCGAATGGGTTTTGTTTAGCTCCCGTGCTTGCACCACAAGCCGTGGCAGTTCGTGTGGGTTCTCCGATAAGAAGGCTTTGGTGAAGGACGGTGCGCCCTTTTCTGTTTTAGGGTAGGGAACCCCCACCGAGTCAAAGGCCTTTGCCAGAGACTGTGCTGCCCAAATTTCCACACCGCTACCGACCAAGGTTTTAATTCTTTTGTGCGTCTCTTTCTCTCGTTTGATTAACTCTTGCTTGGTGCGCTCTGCCCTGTCCATGTCTACCCGAATGCCATTCCACGTCATGTCTACCAAACACGGTAAAAGGGCGGTTTCCATGTCAAAAACATCCCAAAGGTCTTCCTCATTCAGCTTTTGCTTGAAGGCCGTCCAGAGTTCTAACGTCAACTCAGCATCGGTTTCGGCATAGGGGCCGACAAACTGTGAAGGTAGCTTATACATTTCAGCTTTTGGATCAATACCAAACGACTGTGCGGCTTCGACCAACCCCTTCTCTGATTTTATTTTGTTGAGGTAATCATAGGCCACTGCGTTAAGACTAAAACTGAACCTGTTTTCATCCAGTAAACTGGCGGTCATCATTGTGTCGATGATTCGACCATTGACGGCTAAACCCTCTCGTTTCAACCACCCGTAATCGTACTGAGCATTGTGCATTATTTTGTCACAAGGCAAAGAAAGCACCTTTTTTAGCCACTTTTTGACCAAACGGTCGTCTAAATTGCCCCCTCCTACGTGTTTCGTGGGCAAATAGCCCTTCCAGAATGACGTTGCGACAGCGTAGCCGACCACTTCACCTCTTCCAGTAGGCCAACCCGCACCCTGAGTCTTTAAATAAGGGTCTTTTGTCTCAAGATCGATGGCTATTTCAGTCGCTTGACTTAAATCAGGCAACTCAGAAGGGGGTACCCACTCAGATTTTGGGGTAAACATAGCCATTTGTAATGGTTTACTCATATTAAATAACTCTCACAATAATCGTTTCCCTCAATCAAAAACAATTTCTCTCTCGTTCTTGTGACGGCAACGTAAAAAACGCGATGAATGTCGCTCCCCTGTTGGTTTGCAGCAGCAGGGGTTAGATCGGTGAAAAGAAGCACATTGTCTGCTTCTCCACCCTTTGATGCGTGGATCGTGGACAATTTAATGCGAGGCTTGCCATTGAAGGGTTCGCCACGTCTCAATAAAGCGGTCATATAAGCGCGGTCTGCGGCAGGAAGCTTGTCCATAGCTTCGTGCCATATTTCATCTTTGGTTGCCAACAAGCCATAATCATCTTGCAGCCTCTTTAAACTAAAAAACTCATCTTCCGGAGCATTGATGGTCTTGTGCCCCCGTGCTATTTTCTTTCCGTTGCCACTCATGTATGAGTATACGGTCTGCGCTGCGTGAAGCGAGACTTCTCGACCCTTTCGCAACTGCTCCCATCCATTGACCGCTTCAGACAAACGCTCAGAAATAGAACGACCGTGTGATCTCTCAAACAAAAAGCCCATGCTGCGTAAATTCTCGGCTATATCTTCTAAAAAGTAGTTTGCTTGAGCCAAAACAAGCCATGTACCCTCGCTCATGTCCAGTTCGTCCATAGAATAGACACGCTGCACCAAGCCCTCAGCATCTTTTGGTAAATACGACTTTGGAAAGCGGTCGGTAATTCTATCGGCAATGCGCTCGGCAACTTCGTGAACCGTGCGTGGAATTCTATAAGACTGTTCAAGCACCTGAGAACCACTGTCTAACGAAATTAGGTGCTGCACATCGGCTCCCGCCCAACGGTAAATTGCCTGATCATCATCCCCCGCCACATACATCTTCTCTGACATATCATCCAGAGAATGGGCTATGTCCCACTGAATAGGGCTTAGATCCTGAGCTTCATCTAAAAAGCACAGTTTAAAGCGCGGGGTGCAGTTTTTTATCTGACGTGAGTACAGGACAAGCATATCCGTATAATCTAACAATCCGTTGGTGGTTTTATAATCTCGGTACGAAGTGTCGATGTAGCTAACTTTCGTCCAATCATGGTAAAAGTCCGTGCGGTCATACTCTTCGCGTAAGCTCACCTTTTTGATTGCAGCTAGGTTAATTAAGCTTAGGACAGGGTGGTCGGTAACGGCCATTTTCCCATTCTCAAACTCTGCGTCACCTTTTATGGTGGTCAGGCGTATTCCTGTATGAGCAGCAAGCTCTTTATAGTTTTCAGTTTTCATCAACTGACTGTCCTGCAACCCAAGCATTCGATAAGCAAGTGAGTGCAAAGTCCTGAAAAAGAACAGGTCGGCTTCTGGATCTAGGTTAAATTGTTCTGCCGCACGTTCTTTGGCTTCGTTTGCCGCCTTCCGTGTGAAAGCAAAAAACGCTATTTCATTAGGTGCCAAGCCTTCAGTTAGGGCTTTGTCCACCATATTCAACAGTGTGGTGGTCTTTCCTGTGCCCGGGGGTCCGAATATTCTAAACATTTACAATTACCCCAATGTAGATAGTTTCCACCAAGTCAACCCTTTATCTCAAAACTATCCGAAGCAGATGAGCGTGGGAAGGCAGGCAACATTTCTGAGTCGTAATTGGTATAGCCAGAAAAGTCACTAAAAGAATAAGGCTTTGCGTATGTGGCTTTTTTACGCGGCTCTTTCTCAAAAATTTCTTGTATGCTGCACTCCCATAAGTAATCTATTACTTTCTCTTTTAACGGTGTGTCCATAGTGTGCGATGCCCACGAAGGATCCCAACGGTTCGTCTTTATTTTTTGATTTATCCACCAAGGCAAGTAATGTAAGTTTTCTGGAACATGTAGCCCGCTAACTGTTTTTCCGGCTAAAGGAATAATGTGGTCAACATCATAACCTTCTGGGCAGTTTGCGTGTATCTCAGCTATAACTTTTTTACCTGCTTCAGTCAGCAGCATTGACCTTTGTAACTTTCTTGCAATTCTTAATGCTGCTCTTGCTCGTTTTAATGCTCTACCTTTTGGTGTTTGTAGGTAGGCTTTAGCTGTAGCTTTAGCCTCTGGTGTTTGATGTCTAGCTTTAGCTTTAGCTTTAGCTTCTGGTGTTTGTTGGTAGGCTTTTATTTGAGCTTTATATTCTGGTGCTTGCCGTATAGCTTTCTGATACGTCAGGCGTTTAGCTTTATATTCTGGCGTTTGTTGATAGGCTTTTTCTTTAGCTTTATATTCTGGCGTTTGCTTTCTAGCTCTAAGTTTAGCTTTATATTCTGGCGTTTGTTGATAGGCTTTTTCTTTAGCTTTATATTCTGGTGTTTGGTGTCTTTTACACGGATTACCATTTTCATCTAAATAGATTTTCTTTTTCATATCACTTCTCCTTAAAACGGTGCTTCATTGGTGGCACCAAAGTCGGGTGTTTTAATATCAGACACCGCAGGGGAATGGGCCGGAATGGACCAAACACGAATAGCCTTTCCTTTAATCTTGATACTGGTAGCGTCCCCGTTAATATCGCGCAAACGTTGCGCCATTTTGTGTGTTTTGTACTCAAAGAACCTGTTTTTCTTCAGAAAAGCCTCAAAGTCGCGCAACCTAAAGAACGTCCGGTTTGCGTCCTCATCGGTCCAAGGTCGTCGAAGCAGTATCTCCTCTCTGTTCTTAGCGGACTGCATGGACACGCACCACTCTTCAAGGTAATCGTAGAACTGTCCCGCTATAGAAGCATCCTGAGACACTTCAATCACACTTCCCTCAGTTTGCTGCATACTGTCTAGTAAAGTATTGATTCTTCCCTCCCAAGAGGGTCTTGACATGCTTCTAGGCATATAAGAGAGTTGATCTACGCAGGCTTTTTGAAACTGTAACTGGTTCATTAGCCCATCGGTATCTAGCTCTAAAGGCTCCCCGTTGACATCTAAAAACCAAACAGGGGGTTGTGAATTATATTTTCTTAAATTAGCAATAACCACCCCAGAAATTGCGGCATCAATCCCAAACTTTCGAGTTCGGCATAGGTCACTATTACAAAAGCTAGATATGGGCGTGTCCTTGCACATATAAGCGTATTCTTTCTTTAAAAGCTGCTTTGCCACAACATTAACTTCATTCAAGGGCAACGGAGGATCTAAGTACAGCATGTTGTAGTTCAATATTTCCGTTTCCCACGAATCAGGAAACGCTTTTCTCAGGTATACCCCTAAATTGAACAAACCATTGTTTCTTCCACCCTCACTTATCTTTTGTGAACACAGGTGCTGTAGGCAGGGCGGCCCGTCTTTCATGGGCTTCGCTTCGTCCTCATCTATGACCAGTGAAGACAATTCCTCTGGTGTAAGAGCATACTTGTCATACACGTCGAAGAACTCAGAAAGCGTGGCGGCAGAACCGTCATCTAGTATCGCGTACCGCAACCCGTCTTCCGCATCATAGTAAGGCGTATTTAAAAAGTTTCCGGTATCGCCTCTATCCAACTCTAATTTTATCTGTTTCGGGAAAATCTCTGATCCCGCATAGGATAAGGCGGCTGCAATGTGCGTCAGAACCGACTGCATTTCTTTTGCAGATACCCAGTCTTTAGTAAACAAGAAACAATGTGCCCCTCCTGATTTACTGCGACAAACCACCATCGGTATCTTTGCCGCTCTAATTTTGTCCACTAACTTCTTATGGTCCAGTGGGTAAGTATCTACGTCTATGCAACCCCATTTGCATGAATTGTTCTCGTTGATGGGAATAATCCCAATGGCCGTACCTTTTCCAGACAAATGTCCTTCCCAAAGCTCCGTGGTCCGTGGCTCCCGTACAATGGAGGCTTTCCCCGTGTTTTTACCGTTGCTTTGTTGTTTGTCTACTCGGTACGTCCCGTATGCTAGTTTCAAACCATCAAAAATGGCTGAAAATCTTTTTGCATCAGACATACTAAAACCTCAAAAAAAGGCGGCTTTTTACAGCCGCCAAACAACTAGAACGGTACGTCTTCCGTTGAAGAATCTGCACCCTCGGCGCTGTGCTTCACTTCAACCTCACCCTTCATAATTGACTCTGAAAAAACCTTGGCTTGTTGGTACAAACCCGCTTCGCTGATGATACCGTCAAGAGAAACCTCCCAACCATGCCATGAACCTTTACTGTTTTCTTCAGGCCCCGTCTTAAAAGTGTAGGTATGACTAAACCGAGGCGGAGTAAACTGCCCGTTTTTTCCTTTCATCACACGACTTGCCACCATGCTGTTGAACTTACGCGACTTCTTCAGTTGCGTACTCTTCATAGCAATCAGCGCAGGGCAGGCCACACCTGTCTCAGGGTCAATCATCAACACAAAATGTTGGTGTGTTTCCTCAATATAGCTGCCCTCACCACCAACCACATAATCTCGGTTGTCCTCAGAACTGCGTTCTACTTTTGGCCGCTCGTCAGCCGGAGTGTAGATGTTTACTGGGGCACCGGAACCACTACCGCGTGGCATCCACTCCAGAAAACGACGTTGGTAAGCGCAAGGAACAACTTTAATGCCCTCACCACCTTTGTACCATTCTCCTGTGACGGTGTTATATATGTCTCCGGCCTTGGCATCTATCGTGTCAAGCGTTGGGTCTTGACGAGACAGCACCTTCAAAAAAGGTAACGCCAAATCATCTTGGCCCATATTTTCAAGACCTGCGCCTTGATCCTGCTCAAAAAGACTCTCATCAAAAGTCACAATCCCTTGTTCTTTAGTCTTAGCCACTTTCTTTTCTTCGCTCATTTTTTTCTCCTAATTGTTGCTCGTTGTCCTACAAAAATACCAAAAAGTTCCATGGGAAGTTCCGCCCCAGACTCCACTTGCTCCTTCGCCCACGCTTTTAACGTAGAGGAATGAACCGCGGTTTTCTGTATGGGAACTAAGCCTTGTCCCGAAGCAAGCTCAACAAACTGTTGGGCTTCTTGGTGATCACCACGCCCAAAGTCACAACTGACGGTATTTTTAATTAACCCGTCATGCCCGTGAGCCTCAAGCCATGTGAAAGCTTCTTCTTTGTTTTCGTTTTTGATGTGCGCCCCGTAGGTGGACGTAACCTTTACTTTACTTCCGTCCTCAAGCGTAAATTCCTTTACCCCTAATTCTTGAAGTGCTGAGGGTAGATCCTCGTCGGTCAGCTTTAACAAGCCGTTCTTCGCTTCTTTCAACTGATCTTCTATTGCTGAAACCGCCGCTTCCTTTTGGTTGATAGCTCGGGCTATCTCTGCGATAGACCTCAACCCTTCGGTACTGACGTTATCAAGCTGAGAAGTCGAGGAATCCTCTTCCATCTGCTCTAAAAAATTATCGCTCATATTTTCCTCCTATTCGTGAGCCGTTGTTAAAGTACCTTTCGATACTTGAATTTATAATAGTAATCGCATAATATCTAATAGTCAACAGTCAGGAACAAAAATGAATTACACGCCGAAAACAACCTTTTACGACCACCAAAGAACCACGCTTGAACAGTGTGCAATGGAAAAATACTGGGGTTTGTTCTTAGAAATGGGCGTGGGCAAATCAAAGATTGCTATTGATAATTTCGCGCTTTTATCTGAGAAAAATCTAATAGATACCGTTTTGGTACTGGCTCCCAAAGGTGTTTACGATAACTGGGTCCAAAAAGAAATACCCGCACACCTGCCTGACAGAATAAAGCATAAGATTGCGCGGTGGCAACCTAATTTAACAGAAAAGTTTAAAGAAGAAATGCGTCAAATAGTCTTCCGCAAGAACCGTGAAGCAGGAACTTTGCACATTTTGGTGATGAACATCGAAGCGTTATCTACGACTAAAGGTACAGCAACAGCAACTAAGTATCTTAAAGAAAACCCTAAGAACATGATGATAGTGGACGAAAGCACCACTATTAAGAACCGTAAGTCTATTCGCAGTAAGAATGTAGTAAAAGTGGGGAAGGAAGCCATCTACAAAAGAATTTTAACGGGAAGCCCTGTAACTAAATCTCCTTTGGACCTTTACGCACAATGTGAGTTTTTAGGCCTGTCGGCGTTAGGTTTTAAGAGTTTTTTTAGCTACCGCAACCGCTACGCGGTGATTCAGCAACGGTATATGGGGGCTAGAAGCTTCCAAGAAATTACAGGATACCAAAGGTTAGACGAGTTGAATGAAAAGCTTAATGGTTTTACAACGAGAATTTTAAAGTCTGAATGCTTGGATTTACCCGATAAGGTGTACTTAAAAAGAGAAGTGCCGTTAACAACGGAACAAAAGAGCTTATACGTTCAGATGAAGAAATTAGCTCTATCTCAGCTAGAAGACGGAAGTTTAGCTACTACTGCCTCGGTACTTACGCAGATTATGCGCCTACAGCAAATATGTTGCGGGTTTTTACAACCTGACGACGAACCCATACAAGAGATAAAAAACAACCGACTAAACGAGCTTTTGTCGGTTGCGGACGAGGTTCAGGGAAAAGTGATTATATGGTCGTCGTGGACGCACGACATACGCCTAATCGCCGAGGCCCTGCGCCGTCGCTTTGGAAACAAGGCGGCGGCAACTTATTACGGTGGTACCCCCCAAGATGAAAGACAAGACATTGTTAAAGACTTTCAAGACCCTGACTCAGAGCTACGTTTCTTTGTAGGGCAGCCAAGAACGGGTGGGTTTGGCTTAACTTTGACGGCGGCCACGACCGTGATTTACTACAGCAACAGTTACGATTTAGAGATAAGACTTCAATCAGAGGACAGGGCGCATAGAATCTCTCAAACAAAAACAGTCACTTACGTAGACCTTGTTTCTCCAGACACTATCGACGAAAAAATACTAAAGGCGCTTAGAGCTAAGATAGACATTGCGGGTCAGGTGTTAGGCGAAGACATAAAGCAGTGGCTTATATAGTATAGACTTTTAAACCCTTTTCTTTACCTTTCACATGAATTTCATTAACAAATTTTAGTCTGTGGCTAGAGCCGTTGACCGTGGTTTCTCCAACCAGAAGACTTACTTTTTGTTCTTTGGTCGCGGACTCAAGTCTAGCGGCTGTGTTAACCGCATCCCCTATGGCGGTATAGTCAAACCGTGATTCGCTGCCCATGTTTCCTATAATCGCGTAGCCTGTGTTGATACCTATGCCAATAGCAATTGTCGGCAAACCTTCTTCCTGCAACTGAGCATTCAACAACCGGATATTTTTACCTATTTGCAGGGCACAAGTTATAGCTGAGTTTTCATGTGCAGGTTGGTTAAGCGGCGCATTCCAAAAGGCCATCATCGCGTCACCAATATACTTATCGACGGTGCCCTCAAACTGTTGCACAGCTTTTTGTTGCGCGGTCAGGGCCTTGTTCATAATGTAAGTTACTTCCTCTGGGGACACAGATTCGGACAAAGCAGTAAAACCCCGTACATCCGTGAACAGAAACGTAGCGTACCGTTTTTCTCCCCCTAATTTAAGTAATTCAGGGTTGTCTTGCAGGCGTTTTACCTGCCTAGGGTCCAGATAATGCTCAAATTGCTTCTTTATTTGTTGCCTAAGCTGATACTGGGTGCGGAAATTTAAGTAAAAAGCGACTGTAGCGGCCAATATTTGTGTAATTAGTGCCCAAGTCACGTCAATAAGCAGGCCTTTTTGAATAAAGTACCCACCTACTGCCGTGGTTCCTGCAAACAAAACTACTCCAGACAGCAAGCCCCACGTAATTCCAAGACTGCTTAACAACGCCCACATTATGCCAACGGTTAAAAGGTAGACACCGGCTTCTACCGCCAAAGCATAGTCAGGTATATAAGGGCTATTTTCCTGCAATAACGATTCAGCAAGGGCAGCTTGTATATAATGAGGTTCTAATAAGCCGACAGGTGTGGCTAACTGCGGCATGACTCCGGCAGCAGTCACGCCAACAAACACAAATCGTCCTTCTACATCCATTTCTTGCAGCGTTGTTTCGTGAGGCGTGACCCATGACACCCACTTCCTGCCCAACGAATCCACCTTAATTGGCGGTAAACCTTTAACCCGTATCTCTTCTATTCCGTTTTCGTTCGTCTTAATGACATAAGTATCAGCACCCGCTAAAGATTTTAGGACCTGAGTACCAAAAGCGGCCAACCATCCATCGGGGGTTCTATACAGTAGAGGTATTCGTCGCACTAGATTGTCTACATCAACGGGAGCACTGGCGATACCTTGGTCCGTCCATTGTGTCTGCTTCAGTATCGCTATGTTTTCAGTTGTTCCTTTTGCAATATAACCACCTGCTCCGTCCCCCAATATTACGGTGCCCACAGTCCCCGGGTATTCTCCGTTGTCGTTTTCAAACAAGGGCAGCACAGTTCTTGAGTAATTCATAGAAGCAGCAAAATCAGCATCTCCGCCTAATCTGTCTGCGTGAGGAAACGCAATAACCCAACCCACACCGATTGCGCCTTGCGCGATAAGTTTGTTTTGTATTTCCGCGAGCCGCGAACGAGGCAACGGGTAGCCACCTTCACGGTCCACGTCTTCTTCGGTTATGTTTAACACGGCAAAGTATTCGGAAGCCACGCCTACTGGCACGAACCTGTCAAAAGTTTTTAACTTTAAGACTTGGTAAAAATTAAATTGAAATAAAAGAGGGACACTGAATAAAACAATAAACAACAGTCCTTGGAGTTTTTTCACGATCCTTGCAATATCCTTATGGTTGAGTCTGAGCCGCCGTTTACTTTAACTATTCTTTCCACACCTTCTTGCATCAGTATCACAGTGTAAGCGTTGCTTGCTTCTACGTCTAACCTGACGCTATGTCCTACGAACCTACGCAAACTAACTATCTGTCCAGTAATGAGTGTGGTTATCTGCGTGTCTTTATCCTGCCCTAACTCTGTGCCTGTGATTGTAGTGCTTGTCGCTTGCTTTAACCTGTCTTCTTCTTTTGCAATTCCTAGAGCATCGAGGATGTTAAGCATATCTTCTAAGAAGTTAACGTCAAGATAGTTAATATCTAGCTCTGAGAATTCAAACTCTGGGTCTTCTTCTAGGAAGTCATCGGCTAAAAAGTCTACATCAAGTCCTGAGAAATCTAAATACGGGTTGGCTTTTACGACTGTCTGCACTTCTTCTACAAGTTCGACGCTTTTAGGCGGAGTTACGATCAACATGTTGTCAATCATATTTAATGTTAGGTTAAGTATTGCGGGGCTAGAGGGAGCCTGTTCAAACATCGCCACCGTTGTAGCTTGATAGGGCTTGTTCAAAGTAACGCTGCCCATACCAGTAGACACTACAATCTCGCCAGAAGATATCCCGTTCGCATCAGGCAATAGGATAATAAGACTTTTGCCAAACTCATCGACTGTGCAAGTAAAGTCTGTACCACGTATGGCTATATTGGCAGTGGGTGTAGACAGTGTGATGTTGCGTTTGTCTATCTTGCCAAGCTGCCCTGTAATGAAACGGGCTGTGCCACTGGCAAACTTAATCGTCATCTTAGACTTACTGGGGTTGGGGTCGTAGATATACTCGTCGATAATGAGTTCACTATGCTCAGTCAGTTTGACGCGGCTGTCATCCTCAAAGGTTATAGCCATTCGGCCATTAGATGTCTGCACGTTATCAAGCGATTCGATGCCTAGGTTAAGTTCAGCCCCTAACTCTTTGCCTCGTACAACTTTTGCGTAGCCATTTAGCTCAGATATTGAACCAATGTCAGCAGCCTGTAGATGTCCCTTGGTCGTTTTGGTCAACACAAAAAGTACCATTAGAGCCATTGCTAGTGATTTTAACCCAGTCATTATTTAGTGTGCTCGCTTGTGTAATATTAAGTGTTCTTGAACCACCTGTATGATCTAACCACATATAACCACCTGAACTAGCGTTAACACCTGTGCCAGTATATGTGACTGTGTTATCGGAACCGTCAATATCCATATAGTTTGTTGCACCGTCAATATTGATACTGGAAGTAATCGTGTTGTTTGATCCCTGTATGATCCAATCCAGATCTAATGTTGCCGCCGCTGCACTAGTAGCTTGGTTTAGAGTCAGTGTATTGGATGCGCCAGTCACTGCGACGTTGACGTTACTAGAATCTGCACTATAAGTGTTCGTTGTGTCTGTAACTACGTTCATGACGTTAGAGTTGCCAGTAAATTGAAAGAAACCCGTATAGCTGTCAGCGGTAATATCACCTTTCCACAAGTTGCTTGCACCTATTTGATTTATATCTAGCGTGTTGGTCGTGCCAATAAAATCAAAGTCAGTTAGCGTACCGGGAACGCTGCCTACACCACCAATAAGGTTAGATCCCCCTTGTTGTTCAAGATCTATGTTTGCCGTGGCTCCCGACTGATCCATGTAGATTTCGTTATCAGCAGCTAGTAATTTCTGACTTATAAATATAATGATCAAAGCCCAGCCGACAATAAAAACGGTTAACGCAATATAATGTCCATTGTGTTTAATCCACTTTAACATGCCAAAACTCCTTAGCGAGTCCGTCGTTAATAGTTTGCAATACCGCCGTTTCTATTGCTGCTTGGAGTGCTATGTTTATAGACTCGTTTTTTACCGATCCGTTCTCTATCTCTATTAACTCTGTACCATTTGCTACAAATTTAAATACATCTTCGTTATATGCTACACTAAGTACGGTCTTTGTGACTAAAACTTCTAACAATACCCGCCCTGTTAACACTGATATTGTACGTAAAGAAACAGAAAGCGTATCTCTCCTATAGCTTTTAGACAAACCGATACCTAAGTATCTAGCCCCAACACCACCAGAGGTTACGTTACTTTCGTAACCTACTACGCTACCTTGCATTAGTAACCCTGCGAAAAGTAAGGGCTTTAGCTTTTGTTCTTCTTTAAAATCTTGCCTAGCCGACCGTATAATCTGCCGCTCTTTCGCAAGATGTTCTAGCCCTACTCGGTCTACAACGTCAAAGAAGCCTCGTTTCTCTGATCCCGCATGGTGTAACGCACGTATTAGATAAGCAGAAGGATTTTGTGTGACAGCCGTACTAAAGCTGGCATACTCACCGTTGCTTCTGCGCTGCCCCGTATCATCTACAAAAGCCCCAGTATATACAGCAACTACAGGTTTCTTTTCCGGGGGATCTACGCGAGCTAATTCTGTGATAAGCAGTTTGCGTACCGTGGCCTTCTCAGTCTTTGGTAGAACGTGGTTATTGACTGACGCGCAGCTAGAAAGTAAAGCTACCAATAGGTACAGATATAGTAGTTTGACCACCGTCTGATTCGTTAATTTTAAGTGTGACTGTATCTCCATTGGTACTATAGTCCACCTGATTGCCTTCTAACGTAAAACTACCACTGGTGCTTTTTGTCTCTCCAAACATGTTATCAACAAGCTGCCTGGATAACTCTGCGTATATTCTACTCTCAAGATTACGAATAAACCTAGCAAGCGTTGTGTTGTTAGAGTCACGCGCCAGCTCTTCTTTATACGCTTGTATCTCTTCTTTGATCGCTTTGTCACGATTAAATTGTTGGTTTTCTATGGTGAGATAGTGGGAACTGGTGGCATTGCCTGAAAAGCTAGGGTTCTTAAACTTAAACAACATCTCATCTGCTGAAACATTGCCCAGAGACCATATGATTGCAAAGATAAGAAAGATACACACGGCTGTGACACCGACTATATGCCCTATAATACTAGCTGTTCTTTTTAGTATCTTTACGATCTGCTGCTTCACGTAACTCTATCACCGTATC
>Ga0209535_1001239_pt1 | contig 17546 bp, 29 predicted proteins | sample LinPmetageLP28_FD_184041 | JGI IMG/M metagenome (GOLD analysis project Ga0209535, IMG submission 184041) | Marine viral communities from the Pacific Ocean - LP-28 (SPAdes) (version 2) | ecosystem: Environmental > Aquatic > Marine > Oceanic | place: Pacific Ocean | collected 2009-08-22 | reverse complement strand
CGATTTTAAAAAAAGATCTAAAAAAAATCCTGGCTGATTTACCTGGAGTCTATCCAGATCTTTTAAAAAAGGTTACAAATTGTTTATTAATTTTGCTATAATCTCTATAGGCTAAACGGGTGTTTAGCTATAACTTACGGAGTAAATAAAATGGGTATAAAAGCCAAAAACGATAAGCTAGATTTAATCGCTAGTATTTTTGAAGGTGATAACTGTTGTAATTTTAATATGTGTTGCGAAGATTCAGAGTTTAAAAAACTTCTAATTGAAAATGCAACGAAGCCGACAGGCGAAGTTGTAAAAATCTTAAGTGACTACGCTAACGAAAATTTAATATAGGGGGGCAAATAATGAAATTACATCATACCGCGTACAAAAAGAACTATAAAAAATATATTTTAGAATGTTTAAAAACTGAAGATATTTTTATAGACAAGCAACCAACAGACGAAGAATTAATTAATTATTTATTTGATAGGTTCAATTCTGAATATGGTTGGAGTATAGAAAGACAAGGAAAGCAAAAAGCTTTGACGGATTGGCTACAAGGTTTAGCAATTTCTATTCCTTTCTATTATGAAGATATTATTAATCTAGCTATTAAAATGGGTTCTATTGATGAGAAACCTAACGAGAAACTAAAAGAGAGAGTGTGTGAAAATTATTGGTCTTTTATGGCTAATGCTATTCTTTCCTTTGAACCAAAAAATAAAGAGGTGGCTTGATGACTATTAAATATATAGCCATAACAAAAGAATGGTTTGATAAGGTAAACGGAAACTCTTATTTTTCCGTACAAATTGAAGATATTGAAAAAGATATAATATATAAATTACCCTTTCAATATGGTTATGGCAGTCAATCAGAATTTACTATTAAAGAATTTTTAGGATTGAAAGGTTTCAATTCAGATTTACCGATTAAATTTATTAAGATAGAAAATTGTTTAAAAAAAGAAGTGAATGAGCATGGCAAACAAGTAGCTTAAAAACTCTTTAAGAACAGAAACCCTCGAAGCAACTCGGGGGTTTTTTTTGTCTGTAAATAGGGACTCTATTAAATCGGGATTTGTCGGAAGTCGGACGAATGGGAAACAATCGGCACACCATTTTTTAGTTAGGTACTTAGACAAAGAGAGTTTAGACAATGTAATGAATATTCAAACAAGCATATCTCAACAAAGCATATTTTACTTGTAAGGGTACCCATATTCAGCTTATAATTTTTTTGTTACAGGTAGAAAATATACTTTGTTCAATGTTTCTCCACGTTAAGTTGAAATTTTATCTATCTGTAACAACTTTAAAAATGAGAAAAAAATTTTTTCAATATAATTTAGACTTTTCACTTTTTTCAATGAAAGGGGGTAGATAGTGGCAATAGGCGATCAAACTTTTGATAATGATTATTCATTTTTAAATTTACCTGGACAAGTTCAAGAAGTTATAAATCCAACAAATGTTAATCAAGATTACTTACCTGTAAATAGAAATTTATCTTTGAATGAATATATTTCCAATACAAATTTACCTAGCAACGTAAACGCTAATACAATCGAACCCCTAATTACCTATAATCAACCAACGCCAATTTCGTCCCAAGAAATTTTTCAAAATAATTTAGGTGGCGGTTTTACTCCTTATGGGCCTAACAATCCTGAACCTGCGCCAACGCCTCCTAGACTATATCGTGGCAACCCTATTGATCGCGGTATTGATCCAAATGCTTATAGCCCAAAAGCCGATCCTACAAATCCACAATATAATCCAGAGGCTTATGATGCTGACGGTAAGCCCATACCTGGTTATATGCCCTATGAAGGTTATACCCCAGTAGATGATATTCCTGCATTTAAAACTGAATATAGAAATGGGTTTCCAACGCAGGTTCCTATAAACCGTATTAACTATGACCCCAATGATATGGGCGGCAGAAGTATAATGGATGGCAATATAATGGATATAGCTCCAGTTTCTGAACAGGTTGATGATGCTGAAAACTTAATTGGAGAACCAGTATCTCCAGTTTTTGAACCAGAACGAGTTGGAGGCCCCGCCACTAAAATTGCAATCCCAACCCCAGATTCAACCCCAGAAGAACTTACGTTTAATTTCGATGATCCGAACGCACCAAATTACACGCCTATTTTTACAGGCTTGCCTGATTTTGATACTAAAGGGTCAAAAACTTACAATGCAATGGCTAATATGAAATATCTTGGTAGCGGTATGGATTTACCAAATACTGGCGATATAGTACAAGGCTATAGATATATGGGCGGAGATGTTGGCGCAATAGATAGTTGGGAAAAATATGATCCTAATAAATCTTACGCACCTATCGGCAGTAGTAGCGGTACGGCTGGCTACAGTATGTTTAAAGACGGTGGCGAAGTTAATGAAATTCAGATACTATTGAAGAAATTGAGGTAAAAGTATGAATAGAACGGGTATTGAATCTTTAATGATGGCAAAGGGTGGAGAGGTTTTTCCAGACTTAACAGGAGACGGTAAAGTAACGCAAGCAGATATACTAAAAGGCAGGGGTGTGTACGCAGCAGGTGATGAAGTGCAAGGAATGATGCCCGCTGATGTTTCACGTGAAACCAACCCTGATGAAGTAGCTGCAGCGTTGAGTTCATTAGAAAAAGTTAAACCTGAAACTGATATGATTAATGAAATCGTCGGTAAAATGGTCGAAATGTTAGAGGCAGGCGCTTCTGAAGAAGAAATTATTGCGATGTTAGGGCAAATGGGCTTAGATCAAGAAGACATACAAACTGCTTTTGAAATTGTTGCGGAAATGGTTAATATGGAAAAGCAAGATCCAATTGGCTCTGAATTAAATCAAATGATGTAATGGCTGCACCTATAATTTTAACAGCCGCTCGTTTAGCACCACTTATTGCTAAGTTGGTACAAAAAGCAAAAATATACAAAAAAACCAAAGACCCAAAATTACAGCAACAAATACAGTTAGATGCTGACGATTTAACAACTCAAGCAAAAAATGGTATGGCGGTAAGAAGTGACGCAGTAAGTGCCAAAATTTTAAAAGAAAAAGACGATCTTAGTAATTCTGTAATACAAATAAAAAAAATTATTAAAGATTTAAACTTCCCGCGTGGTGGTAAAAAAGCAGAACAATTAAAATCTTTAGAAAAATTAAGTAATAAAACATACCCACCTAGTTCCAAAGACGTTTTTTGATGAACCTTTCTAGGTTGACAGAAACAGAGTTGAAAGAAGCTCTGATGTTAAAAGAAAAATTAGACAACTACGCCGTTCAAGAAAAATGCCAAGCTAGTTTTTTAAACTACGTTGAAAATATTTGGCCTGAGTTTATCTGCGGACGCCACCATAAAATATTTGCTAAAAAACTTCAAGAAGTAGCCGAGGGTAAATGCAAGCGATTAATTGTTAATATGCCACCTCGTCATACTAAGTCTGAATTTGCTTCTACTTTTTTTCCGTCTTACATTATGGGACTCAAACCCAAGATGAAGATAATGCAAACTACGCATACAGGGGAACTAGCCGTACGATTTGGTCGTAAAGTGCGTAACTTGATGGATCAAGAAGAATACAAAAAAATATTTCCTGAAGTCAAACTCCAATCCGATAACAAATCAGCAGGACGTTGGGAGACTAATAAAGGCGGTGAGTATTTTGCTGCGGGTGTAGGTGGAGCGGTAACAGGAAGGGGTGCGGATTTATTGATTATTGATGATCCACATTCTGAGCAAGATGCCCTTAGTCCAACGGCTTTGGAATCAGCTTACGAGTGGTACACCTCTGGACCACGCCAACGTTTACAACCAAACGGTGCCATCGTTATTGTTATGACGCGATGGAGTGCAATTGATTTAACTGCCAAGTTATTAGAGTCGCAAAAAGAACCCCTAGCCGATCAATGGGAAGTAATAGAGTTTCCAGCTATATTTCCAGAAACAGAAAAACCACTCTGGCCTGAGTTCTGGCCTCAAGATGAATTGCTTAAAGTAAAAGCATCTCTACCTGGTATGAAATGGAATGCGCAATGGATGCAAAACCCTACCGCTGAAGAGGGTTCTATTATCAAACGCGAATGGTGGCAACGTTGGGAAAACGATAATTTGCCAAACGTAGATTATATTATGCAATCTTACGATACCGCTTTTTCTAAAAAAGAATCAGCAGATTTTTCAGCTATATCCACGTGGGGTGTATTTAGAAATGAAGATTCAGGTACCGACTGTATTATTCTTTTGGATTGTCAAAAAGGGCGTTGGGATTTTCCTGAACTCAAAGAGATAGCCATGCGTGAGTACAATTACTGGGAAACAGATATGGTGTTGATTGAAGCCAAAGCATCTGGCACACCTTTGACTCAAGAGTTGCGACGTATGGGTATTCCTGTAGTAAATTATTCGCCTAGTCGTGGTCACGATAAAACCACGCGTATGCACTCAGTCGCACCAATCTTTGAATCAGAAATGGTGTATGCACCAAAACGTATGTTTGCTGAAGATATGATAGAAGAATGTGCATCTTTTCCATTTGGAGCGCACGATGATTTATGTGATACTATGACGCAAGCCATTATGCGTTTTCGTGAGGGTGGCTTTTTAAGTCTAAATTCAGATTACGAAGATGAGGACAGAGGCGTAAGACAAAGGGTTTATTATTAATGGCAATTGAAAGACAAACACCAGATCCAGTAACTGCAACTCCAGAAGAGTTGGATATGACTACCGCGCAAGATACTGATGATTTAGACAACGAAATTATTGAAGTGTTGGAAGGACTACAAGAGTCTGATGTAGAAATGCAAGAAGACGGTTCAGCACTTTTAGGTCCAGAACCAGAAATGCAAATGAGTTCTGAGTTTGATGAAAACTTAGCCGATATTATTTCTGATAGCGAATTAAATCGTATCTATATTAGTTTGACAGGTTCTATAGACGATGACCGATCAGCTCGAGAAGATTGGGAAAAAACCTATACCGATGGCTTAAAATATTTGGGTATGAAGTTTGATGAAACTCGCTCAGAACCCTTCGAAGGTGCTTCAGGTGTAACCCACCCGTTACTAGGCGAAGCCGTTACCCAATTTCAAGCGCAGGCTTATAAAGAATTATTACCCGCAGGTGGTCCTGTTAAAACTCAAGTCGTAGGTGCTTACGATTCTGCTATGGAAGAACAAGCGCAACGTGTACGCGAGTTTATGAATTATGAAATTCTTCATGTAATGGATGAATACGATGAAGACTTAGATCAAATGCTTTTTTATCTACCATTAGCAGGTTCTGCATTTAAAAAAGTATATTACGATGAAAACTTGCAACGTCCTGTTTCTAAGTTTGTAGCACCTGAAGATTTAATCGTACCTTATTACACTACTGATTTAGAATCTTGCCCACGCATCACCCATGTAATTAAAATGCCAGAAAATGACGTGCGCAAATTACAAGCAATAGGTTTTTACAAAAAATTTGATATGCAACCAGGCGAAGAAGCCGATCAATATTCATCACTCGATACGGAGAAAGAGAAGCTCGAAGGCATACAAACCACTTCTGATAGTGATGAAGTATGTCTTTTGTATGAAGTGCATTGTAATTTAGATCTTGAAGGATTTGAAGATGTTGGCGAAGACGGTGAAGAAACTGGCGTTAAACTACCTTATATTGTAACTATAGATTCCAATACCGAAACGGTGTTATCAATTAGACGTAATTTTAAAGCCGATGACCCCATGCGCAATAAAACAGAATACTTTGTGCATTTTAAATTTTTACCAGGTTTAGGTTTTTATGGATTTGGCTTAACTCACATGATTGGTGGATTATCTAAAGCCTCCACATCTATTCTTCGTCAATTAATAGATGCTGGTACCCTTTCTAATTTACCTGCTGGTTTCAAGACTCGAGGCATTCGCATTCGAAACGAGGACGAACCAATTCAACCTGGCGAGTTTAGAGATGTAGATGCACCAGCAGGTTCTTTGCGAGATGCTATACAACCATTACCATTTAAAGAACCAAGTGCTACTTTGTTAAATTTATTAGGTTTATTAGTTTCATCAGGTCAAAAATTTGCATCTATTGCAGAAATAGCTGTTGGCGAAGGCAATTCTCAAGCACCTGTTGGCACGACGTTAGCATTAATGGAGAAATCTACTAAAGTATTGAGTGCTATTCACAAACGTTTACACAATGCACAGAAAAAAGAATTTGGCTTATTGGCAAATATTTTTGCACAAAGCTTACCGCCTGTTTATCCTTATCAAATTGCAGGTGGTCAAAATGAAATTAAACAAAGCGACTTTGATGGCAGAATAGATATATTTCCTGTTAGTAACCCAGACATTTTTTCAACAAGCCAACGTATTGTTATGGCTCAAGAAATGATGCAGTTGGTACAATCTAACCCACAGATTCATGGCCCAGGCGGTGTCTACGAAGCTTACAAAAGAATGTACGCATCTTTAGGTGTGGATAATATTGATGCTTTATTATTACCTCCGCCTCCAGGAGAGCCATCGCCAATAGAAGCAGGTATGGAAAATAGTCAATTGTTAATGGGTCAACCTGCGCAAGCTTTCCCGCAACAAAATCACGATGCTCATATTGCAGCTCACGTGACGTTATTAAACTTGCAACCTGTACAAACCAACGCGCAAGTTCAAGCCAATGTTATTTCTCATATCATGCAACATTTACAATTGAAAGCTGATGGCGCTGCGCAACAACAAATGCCACCAGAAGCCATGCAACAATATCAACAGTTGCAACAGCAAGCGCAACAAGCTACACCTGTTGAAGCGCAACAATTAAACGATCAGGCTAACGATCTTTTAGCGCAATTTAGCGCACCAATTATGTCTGAATTAATGGTTCAGTTCTCACAACAAATTGGCACGCCACCAGAAGAAGATCCTTTAGTAACTATAAGAAAACAAGAATTAGCTTTAAAAGGTCAACAACTCAATCAAGAACAAGAGCAATTTAAAATACGTGAACAACAACGTCAGCTAGATCAATCGCAACAAGATAAAATAGATCGAGAACGTATTGGCGCGCAACGTGATATTGCAATTATGAAAGATGAAACTACAAAAGATAGACTCGATCAACAAAAAGAACTAAAATTAATTGATATAGGACTTAAACAATTATAATTATGATTAAATCAACAAAAATAAATGAACAGAAGACACCTAAGACTTTAGACGGTAAACAATCTTATTCCAATAAAGGAACGCTTGTTACTAAAAAAAGTAAATCTTTTGATGCCAGCACCAAAGCCACTCCAGGTACAGGTAAAGGCAAATCAAGAGGTATGGGCGCTGCCGAATTTGGCGGTAAGTTTTCTGGTATTTATTAATGGATCCTCTTTGGTTAGTTGAATCTCTAAGAAAGCTTATTGATGCAAAAAAATTAGATTTAGAAAATTTAATTATGAATGGCGCCAAAGACTATGATGAATACAACTATCTACGTGGTCGTTACAATTCCCTCGAGGACGTAGAATCAGAAATTAGGGATTTGCTAAAAAGAATAGGTGAAAACGATGAACAAGGTGATCCTACCTGAACATATCGCAAGAGAAGTAGAAGAAGAAATAAAAGAAGAAAAGAAGAAAGAAGTAGTTGAAAAAACTAATCCAGAAATAGAAGAGGCTTATGTCAAAACAGATAATCGTGTTTTAGACCCAACTCTTTTAGACAAATCATTTGTAGAACGTATGCCTCAACCTTCAGGTTGGCGAATGTTAATTCTACCTTACAAGGGCAAAGCCGTTACCAAAGGTGGTATTGTCTTGGCTAAAGAAACAATAGATAGAGAATCTCTAGCAACAGTTGTTGCTTATGTCGTTAAGATGGGTCCTTTATGTTATTCCGATCAGAATAAATTTGGCAAAACACCCTGGTGCCAAGAAAAACAATGGGTATTAATTGGCAGATATGCAGGCGCTAGGTTTAAACTTGGCGATGATGCAGAATGTCGTATTATCAACGATGACGAAGTCATTGCAACAATAGATGACCCTGACGATATTGTCAGTGTTTAACATGAGGAGGAATCATGCCAGAATCTGAAAAAGTTGAAGCAACCGAAGAACAAGCTCCAGAGCTTACCGAAGTTGTAGAGCTAGACGAAGAAAATAAAGAAGAATCAGAATTAGAATCTGTTCCTATAGAAAATATTTCAGAAGAAGCTGAAATAGAAGCTCAAGAACAAGATGAATTAGAGGACTATTCTAAAAATGTTAAGAAACGTATTTCTACGTTGACTAAGAAAATGCGTGAACAAGAACGCGCTGCTGAGTCTGCTTATGAATATGCTCGAAATTTACAAGCTGAAAACAATGCTTTAAAACAAAGTTCTAGCAAAATAAATGAAAACTATCAGTCTGAAGCTGAAAACCGATTAAAAGCGCAACGCGCTCAAGCTAATTCAGTTTTAAAATCAGCTTATCAAGAACAAGATTGGGATAAAGTAACTAAAGCTCAAGACATACTTGATAAAATTACTGTTGAAGAAAGTAAATTGGCCAATACTAAAATGTCAATTAGACCTCAAGAAGAATATCAAACTTATCAACAGCCAAATCAAAATATAGAATCTCAAGTACCAAATCAACCAGTTGTTAATCCTGATCCTGAAGCAGAATCATGGGCTAAAAAAAATGAATGGTTTGGTGAAGATGAAGCAATGACTTTAGTAGCTTTTAACATACATAAAAATTTAATTGAAAATGAAGGATTTGATGTTAAAGATCCTTCATACTATACTGAAATAGATAAACGTATTAGAACTGAGTTTCCACACAAGTTTAACGATGGTGGAGAGGTTCAATCAAAAGGTAGATTACAGCAAACTGTAGCTCCTGCTGGTAGAAGTGAAAGTTCTGGACGCAAACGACAGGTAAAACTCTCTAAGAGTGAAGTCGAAATGGCTCGTCGTTTGAATGTACCATTAAAAGAATATGCTAAACATATAAAGAGGTAAGCAAATGACAGATAAAAAAGAATTAAACGAATCAATAGATGCGCAAGCATCAACTGAAAACAGAACACCACGTTCTGCTGAAACTCGAGCTAAAGATACTGCTCGCAAACCTTGGCGTCCCCCATCTATGTTGGAGACACCACCTGCACCTGAAGGATATTCCTACAGGTGGATTAGAGCTGAAATCGTTGGACAGGAAGATAGAAAAAATGTGACTTCTAGGCTTAGAGAAGGTTTCGACCTTGTTAAAGCTGAAGAGTTAAATGGCTTCGAACTTCCCACGCTTGACGATGGCAGGCACGCAGGTGTGGTATCCGTGGGTGGTTTGCTATTGGCTAAGATACCTGATGAAACGCGACAAGAAAGAAACGCCTACTTTCAAGGACGTGCGCAAACGCAACAAGATGCGGTTGACAATGATTTAATGCAGGAATCTGATCCAGCCTCTCCGATTTTAAGACCAGAGAGAAAAACAAGCGTAACTTTTGGTGGTGGTAATCGTGAATAATGATTATTGCTATTTTATAACTAAATAAATAGGAAATGTATTATGTCAAATAATGATGCAGCTTTCGGTTTAAGAACAGTTGGCAAATTAGGTTCGAGTCCTCAGAATGGTGGGACTACAGGATATAAATTGCTAACTGGGACAACTGGGGCAATATTTTCAGGAGATCCAGTAAAAATGGTATCCACAGGTGGGATTGCAGTAGCAGCGGCAGGTGATACTTTATTGGGTGTCTTTAGAGGTGTGCAGTACACAGATAGTAGTGGAGAAGTAATTTTTTCATCACACTATGTAACTGCCACAGCAGCAGATGATATGGTTGCAATGGTAGAGGACGATCCAGATTCACTTTTCGAAGTGCAATGTGACGGCTCTATGGCAACTACAGCAATTGGTAACAATGCGGATATGGCAACATATGCTGCAGGATCTACTAAAACTGGTATGTCAGCAGTAGAGATTTCTTCTACTACTGGTACTGGTACTGCGCAATTTAGAATTGTTGGGTTCTCACAAGATCCTTCCAATTCTACAACGGGTTCCGCAAACATTAATGTTGTGGTTAAAATTAACGAGCATTTCTATGCTACAGCTTCAGGAGTTTAATAATGGCGATTAATAGAGCGCAATTAGCGAAAGAACTAGAGCCAGGGTTAAATGCCCTATTTGGAATGGAATACTCAAGGTATGAAGCTGAACACAGTGAAATTTTTGATACAGAATCTTCTGACAGAGCGTTTGAAGAAGAAGTATTAATTTCTGGGTTTGCTAACGCTGAAGTAAAAACTGAAGGAAGTGGTGTCAGATTTGACAACGCTAACGAAGGATATACTTCTCGTTACACTCACGAAACTGTTGCTTTGGCATTTGCCTTAACAGAAGAAGCTGTTGAAGATAATCTTTATGATCGTTTAGGTGCTAGATACACTAAAGCGTTAGCAAGATCTATGGCCAACACAAAGCAAATTAAAGCTGCTGCTGTATTGAACAATGCGTTCGCTACAACAGGTGGTGACGGTAAAGTGCTTATAGCTACAGATCACCCTCTGGGTGGCGGTGGTTCATTAGCAAACCGTGCAACTACTATGGCAGATTTAAACGAAACTTCATTAGAAGATGCGTTGATAAATATATCAACGTTTACTGATGACAGAGGTTTAGTTATTGCTTTGAGAGGAATGAAACTAATTGTTCCACCTCAACTTCAATTTGTTGCTGACAGATTACTACAAACTCCAGGGCGAGTAGGAACTTCTGATAACGACATTAACTCCATTAAAAACATGGGAATGTTACCTGATGGTTACGTAGTAAATCACTACTTAACTGATACAGATGCTTTCTTTATCAAGACTGATTGTCCTGATGGATTTAAGCACTTCGAAAGATCACCAATGTCTACGGCATTAGAGGGAGACTTCGATACTGGTAACATGCGATACAAAGCTAGAGAAAGATATTCTTTTGGATATTCTAACTTTAGAGCTGTATACGGTTCTCAAGGAGCGTAAGTTCACAAAGAAAGAAAGGGAGCTTCGGCTCCCTTTTTTTGTTCATTTTTATTAATATCTGTTATACAATCAAAAGCACTAGGATTATTTTTAATTGTTTTATCAACTGACCTAGCAGACAAGCCAAGATGATAAAACTTATTTCCCGAGGAGGAAATTATGGCAAATTCAACTTTTAGTGGACCAGTCAGGTCCGAAAATGGTTTTAAAGTAATATCAGTAAACAGCACCACTGGTGCAGAAACTGATGTAGTAGATATCGCATCAACAGGTATTGTTACTAACAAATATGTAAAACATGTAGGTTTTGTATCTGGTGTAACAGTAAACACTACAGCAGGTGATTCACCAGCTATTGGTACATTTGTACAACCCGCTAACACAATTATTACAGATATTAAAATTTTTTGTGATGTTGCACCAGTAATAGGTACTGGAGATATAGGTTATGAAGTAGGTACTGCAAGCTCAGGCGCACAAATTGTTGCAGCTCAAACTGATGAAATACTTGATGGCGGTACTACTGTCGTTGTTCACAACGTAACTCAAACTGCTTTAGTGCTTCAAACACAAGATGGAACAACAGCTCCAGCTTCTGTTCAATACACAGACACAGCAAGAAATATTTTTTGTAACATTACTAATACAGTAGATGCTACAACTGCAGGTTCGTTTACGTTCATTATTGAATATACGCAAATAGCGTAAGGAGTAAATTATGTCTATGAGACTTACTGGCTCTGATGTTACCGCGGTATTTATAACCGCGGACACTCAGGCTTTAGACGCTGATGGAATATCAGTAGCAGCTTCAGTAGGAAATAACGCAGCCCTAGTAATAGGTGGAGCGTTAGCTTCAGGCGGTGCTTGTACTTTTGATGCAGGCAGAATAGTTACTATTTTATCAGCTGGCAATGATGCTGCTAAATCCTTTACTGTTACAGGTACTGATGTTAATGGCGATGCTCAAACAGAATCTATAACAGGTGCTAATGCAGGTACAGCTACTGGAACTAAATATTTTAAAACAATATCTGGTATTTCAGCAGTTGGTAATCCAGCAGGTAATGTTTCAGCAGGAATTAATAATTCTGCTGCTGATGTTATTTTTGCAGGAAGATCTAGATTACAAGGAATAAATATGGTTTGTTCAGGTACTGGTGGAACTTTAGATTTTTTAAAAACTTCGCCAATAGGTACAAGTATCTTTAAGCTTGGTAGTGTAGCTAGTGCTACAGTAACTAGGGACATAACAATACCTGATAACGGTTTATTATTTAATAATGGTATATATATTCAATATACGCGAAGCACCTTTACCAACCTTACTGCTTTCCATGCTTAAGGATGGCTGAATTTAAAGGTAAAACTGTAACCTTAAATAAGCCAAGGGCTATCTCAAAAGGTAGCCCTGGTTATGGAAAAAAACGCAAAGAAGTCTTTGTAAAAGGTTGTAGTAGCGAAAGTTCAAAAGTAAAACGCATAACCTTTGGCGATGCCAAACTAGGTATGCACAAAAATAGCAAAGCAAGAAAAAAATCTTATTGCGCTCGAAGTGGCGGAATGGGCGGTACCACCGATAGATGTAGTGCTAATTATTGGGCTAGAAAAGATTGGGATTGTTAAATGGCAAAAAAAGAAACTAAAAAAGACGCTTGTTATCATAAAGTAAAACGTAGTGCTAAAGTTTGGCCTTCTGCTTACGCAAGTGGTAGATTAGTTCAATGCAGAAAAGTTGGCGCAGCTAACTATGGAAAAAACAAAAAAAGACAAAAAAAAGCTACAGGTGGTTTAGTTACCATACGCGGACAGGGTGCAGTTATGTCTAACAGATTAAGATAATGGCTAAAAAAGAAACACTTAGAGATTGGTTTGATAAAAATGATGGCAAAGGTTGGATTGATTGTAAAACAGGTAAACCATGTGGACGACAAAAAGGCGAAAAAAGAAAAGGTTATCCTGCTTGTAGACCAACTAAAGCTCAATGTACTTCGGCAGCTGACAAAAAGAAAGGTCCAGGTAGAATTAGTTGGAAAGATGAAAGAGTCAAAAAATCTAGAGGCGGACCAGTCAAAGTGTTTATAGCAAAAGGTTGTGGTAAAGTAATGAGTGACCGACGTAAAAAAACAAAAATTTATTAGGAGAAGAAATGTTTAAAAGAACTAAAGGATATGCAAGTGGTGGAGCTGTAAAAGGCACTAAGTATATGGCTAAAGGCGGTGCAATGAAAGGCACTAAGTATATGGCTAAAGGCGGTGCAATGAAAGGCACTAAGTATATGGCTAAAGGCGGTGCAATGAAAGGCACTAAGTATATGGCTAAAGGCGGTAAATCTTAATTTACATTCTTTATGTCATATTTAATTTCTAATATACCGCAGTTTAAATGCTGGGTAAGAAAAGAATTTACAGCAAATCATAGTAAATATCATGGTGAATATTTACATGCTCTTGTTATAGCCGTAAATACTTTGCCAGATCGTTCTTTGTCTTTTCAAGTAGTTTTTACAGGATGTGAAATAGATAATATGGAAGATGCGCCAAATATACATGGCGGTGCAATGTGGGCTAGGATGCCAATTCAAGCTTTAGTAGCAGACATACCTTTAGAAGAATGGCCAACTGCAATGGAAGATCACTTGGCGCAACCTTGGGATTGTCTTAGTCACGAACACTCAGTAATTGTTATGGATAGAGTCAGTTCATCTCCATGGTTATGCAAAATAGGTGGAGATTTTTATACAGGTAAATATTTATTTACGGTAGATTATACTGATAATTCAATAGCAGACGATCCTGCTCAACATAAACAATCACATGTGCTATATTTAACAGATGCTGGTGAATATACTGGTAATTTTGTAGCTTTACCAAATAATAGAGTTAGGGCTACAAATCCTGCTTTATGGCGTGTAGGTGAAGGCGCACCAGATTTTATGCCTTCGCAATGGACACATTCAGCAGAACAACATGATAGTTATATAGATCCAAATATAACGTTTAACAATTTATATGCTCCAGAGGACGATTAATATGACAGAACTTACAAAAACTCAAACAAGAAAGATGATTAAAGAGTTAAAAAACGCATCTCAATTACATGCTAATCAAGCAAAAAGATTAGAAAAAACTTTAAAAAAAACTAAATAAAAATTATGGCGCTATCAAATAGTACAAATTTTGAGCCAAATGTAACTGAATTTATAGAAGAAGCTTTTGAACGTTGCGGTCTTGAATTGCGAACAGGCTATGATTTAAAAACAGCAAAGCGTTCTATTAATATTATGTTAGCTGAATGGGCTAATAGAGGTTTAAATCAATGGACTATAGAACAAACCACTCAAAGTTTAATAGAAGGAACTTCAAGTTATACTTTAAATAGCAATGTAATTGATATATTGGACATGTCTGTAAGACGTACTATAAATGGAACGACTACCGATATTAATATTAGCAGAGTAAGTCGTTCTGAATACGCTAATATTCCTGTTAAGGAAACAAAAGGTCGTCCTAGTCAATTCTTTTTTGATAAATTAACTGAACCTGTTATAAAAATATGGCCTGCTCCAGAAAATTCTACAGATTTATTACTTTTTAATAAAATAGTAAGAATGGATGATGCGGATACTGCTATCAATACAATGGATATGCCATTTAGATTTTATCCTTGTTTTGCTGCTGGTCTAGCCTATTATTTGTCGGTAAAAAGAGCGCCAGAAAAAACTCAGTTACTTAAAGGCATATACGAAGAAGAATTTCAAAGGGCTGCTGACCAGGACGAGGACAGAGCATCTTTCCGTATAAAACCATCAATGAGAAGTAGCTATTAATGAGTTATTCGGTAGGAAAATTTGCACTTGGTCTTTGTGATCGTTGTGGATTTGAGTATAAATTAAATGACCTGAAAGAAGAATGGAATAAATTAAAGACATGTCCTCAATGTTTTGAGCCAAAAGCTCCTCAATTAAACCCTTCACCTGTAGTTTCTGACAAAGAAGCTCTTAATAAACCAAGACCAAATAATGACATTGAAGCTGGCGATGGCTTTGTTGTTATAAGTGATGCAAACAAATTTACCAATACAAGCAATAATTTTTTAAGTATGAATCCAAGTATACTTGGTTCGAATTATACAACACCAACAATGACAGCTTCTCTTGGAAGCGTTACAATTACGACATGACCTATAGCGAGTTATACACATTAATTCAAAATTTTACCGATAATAACGAATCTACGTTTAATACTACAATTCCAGATTTTGTTAAAAATGCTGAAGATCGTATATTTAACCTAGTACAGTCAGATTTTTTTAGAAAAAATCAAATAGGTAATCTAACTACAGGTAATCGTTTTTTAACGTGTCCAACAGATTTTATTTTGAGTTTTTCTTTAGCCGTAATTGATAGTTCTAATGATTATCATTTTTTGGAAAAGAAACATCCTAGTTTTATGCAGGAATTTACTCCTGATATAACTGATACCAGTCTGAGAGGACTGCCTTTATACTACGCAGACTTTGATAAAGATTACAGCGCTACAGGTAGCGTTGGAACATCTATTGTTGTCGCGCCAATACCAGACGCTGATTATTCAGTTGAACTGCACTATCTCTATAGACCTACCAGTTTAGTTAGCACAACTACTGGTACTTGGCTTTCGCAAAATGCTAGAGATGCTTTGTTATATGGCTCATTAGTTGAGGCATACACTTTTATGAAGGGTGAACCCGATTTACTCAACACTTACGAAACTAGATTCCAACAAGATATAGCTAGATTAAAAAATAGAGCTGAAGCCAGAGGAAGACGCGACGAATATCGCTATGACTCGTTTCGTTCTACTGTAAGTTAAGTAAAAGGAGAAAAGTATGGAGCCTATCAGTAATCTTGAAGGCAAGACAATAGCAATAGTAGGCATGGGTAAAAGTTGGTTTGACTATAATCTTGCAAAATCACATAGCGATACATTTGACGAAGTTTGGGCAATTAATGCTGTTTCTAGCGTTATATTCCATGATCGTGTTTTTATGCTAGACCCAGCATCTAGATTTTTAGAAACAGATGATGCAGGCGGTCAAACTAATAGTATGGCAAATGTTTTAAAAAAACACGAAGGCCCTATCTATACTTGCGAATTAGATGAAAGATGTCCAGGTTTGGTTGAATATCCTATTGCAGAAATTATAAAAGAAACCAATTGTCATTATTTAAACAATACTGCAGCCTATGCAATAGCCTTTGCACTTTGGAATAAAGTAGGATCTATACAATTATTTGGCCTAGATTTTAATTACAAAGGAAATCTTTATTTTGCAGAAGCTGGTCGAGCATGTTGTGAATTTTGGTTAGCTAAATGTATGGAAGCTGGCATACAAATAGAAATAGCACATACTTCTTCATTACTTGATACAGCAGTTCCTGCCGAAGAAAAACTTTACGGTTATCATCGTTTAAGCGACCCCTTATTAGTTGGGTTAAGTAAAGATAATGTATTAACGCCAATTAAAAAAAGTCAATTGATTCAAACCGAGGAAAAGATAGAGCCAAAACTTTTTGGTAGAAATGATAAAAGTGCAATGACAAAAACAGAACCTGTAGAGCCTAAAAAATGGTAAATAAAATTACTCCAGATGGTTTGCCAGAATTAGGAATGGTAGAAGTAGCAACGACAAAATTTGGCGGACACCCTCCAGAATTTTGGGCAGAACAATTAACAGATAAAATATGTGGTTATTCTGATAATAGTGAACCACATATAAAAGAGCAAGCTAGAGCTTATAAAGATTTAATTTATGGTGTATGTTTGATTTACTTGAATAATGCTATAAAATCTTATAAAGCAAGTTTAATTCAAGAGTTATTAAAAGCTGGCGAGGAAGACTTAGCTAAAATTATAAAAAGGACATAGATATGGCAATTACATCTACATTAACTACAAGTTTTAAAAAAGAATTATTAGAAGCAACGCATAACTTTGCTACTAATGGAAATGCTTTTAAACTTGCTCTATATACAAGTTCGGCTACATTAGGTGCTGCGACAACAGCGTTTACTACAACTGGACAAGCAAGTGGCACTAATTACACTTCAGGCGGAGCTGCTTTAACTAAAGTTGCACCTACAAGCGCTGGAACTACAGGGTTTACAGATTTTGCAGATTTAACTTTTGGTACAGCAACTATTACCGCTAGAGGTTGTATGATTTATAACGACACTAATAGTGATAAATCAGTAGCTTCAATTGACTTCGGTGGTGATAAAACATCAACTGCGGGAGATTTTACAATTGTTTTTCCTGCGGCAGCAGCCAGCACAGCGATTATTAGAATCGCTTAACGAGGCCTTAAATGGCTAACATTAATGGTTGGGGTAGAGGTACTTGGGGCCAACTTACTTTTGGTGAGCCTTTACCTGCTGTAACACTTACAGCATTAACAGCAACATCAGCACTAGGCACAGTTGCAGTAGACGCTGAAGCAAATGTAACCCCAGCATCTTTATTAGGAACAGTAGGCGCTCCAGTTGCGGGTG